>AXCI01000373.1_pt1 | contig 70575 bp, 72 predicted proteins | sample 182571 | NCBI WGS metagenome assembly AXCI01 (sample SAMN02359225, study PRJNA218796) | groundwater metagenome | isolation source: Mt. Simon Sandstone pore water sample D5872 at 1.8km depth, Illinois-Basin... | place: USA: Decatur, Illinois | collected 2009-05 | reverse complement strand
CTGATCGTGGAAACCGATATGACCGATATCGGTACCGGTTCCTACACCATCCTGACCCAGACAGCGGCAGAAACCATGGGCATGGAGATGGAAGACGTAGAGGTGCGCCTTGGCAATAGCGCCTACCCAACCTCCTCCGGCTCAGGCGGGCAGTTTGGGGCGACAAGCGCCACCGCTGGCGTTTACGCGGCCTGTGTCGCGCTTCAGGCGCAGATCGCCAAGCGCCTAAACGTTGACGAGGCGCGCTTTGAGAATGGACGTGTTGTCGCCGGGCAGGTAGATCTAGCGCTGGCCGACGTCGCCGATGGCGAAGAGATAGTGGCTGAAGATTCTATCAACTTTGGCGACTTCAAGGACGAGCTGGAGATAGGTACTTTTGGCGCGCACTTTGTCGAGGTGGCCGTGAATGCCTACACCGGGGAAACCCGTGTGCGGCGTATGTTGGCCGTGTGCGATGCAGGGCGCATCCTCAACCCCATCACGGCGCGCAGCCAGGTGATTGGCGGCATGACCATGGGCGTAGGCGCTGCATTGACCGAGGGCATGAGCGTGGATACCGAGCGCGGTTTCTTCGTCAACCACGATCTGGCAGGCTACGAAGTGGCGGTGCATGCGGATATTCCCGAACAGGAGGTCATCTTTTTAGATACCACCGATGCGGCTTCATCACCGCTGAAGGCAAAGGGAGTCGGTGAACTGGGTATCTGCGGCGTAGCGGCCGCGATTGGCAACGCGATCTACAACGCCACCGGTGTTCGGGTGCGCGAATACCCGATGACGCTTGATCGAATAATAGGGCAGTTACCCGCCGCGTAAAACGGTGGTGTGTGGCTTGGCTTTTAGTCTGTCTCTATGTCGAGAGGCAGAAAACATTGTTAATGTTTTAAACACTGAGTGGCTTAGGGTCTTTTGGACGGCCCTAAGCCACTTTTTTATTTCACCTGTTACGCTGCTATTTTACTATTTATGACAACAACATCCGTAGCGGCATCCAAAGCCCCATGGCGATCATTACCAGGTTTTCGGTTAGCGACACAAAACCCAACGGCACGTTGCTGTTACCGCCTACGCAGGCGCACTTAAGCTCACGCTTATCGACATACACGGCTTTAAACACGGAGACCGCCCCCACCGTACCGACAAACAGCGCTAGCGGCGCGGCCAGCCAAATCAACGCCCCGGCTAGCATTAAAATACCAGCAAGCGTCTCCGCGTAGGGGTAAAAATAGCTATAGGGGACATAGCGCTGGGCCAGCAGATCGTAATTCAAAAACATACTGCTGAAACTTTCGACATCTTGCAGTTTCTGCAAGCCCAGCAGCACCATCGCCGTAGCAACGGCATACTCCGGCATGCGTGCAGTGAACAGTGTGCCCTGAGTTGCCCAGCTAATCGCCAAACCGATTAGCAGCGCGGTGGCGAATATAGCAATCACTGGACGATAAGTGGTTTCTTTTGCATTGGGAACGCTCATTCCTAGATGCTCACGCAACTCTTCGTAGCCGCCGATGCGTTGATCATCGATGTACACCTGGGGTGTAGTGTCGACGTTTTCCTTTTGCTTGAACGCGTCGATTTCATCACGAGACGTTAAGGTGTGGTCGTCGACCTTAAAGCCTTTGCGTTTGAGTAGATCAACCGTCTTCAAACCGAACGGGCATATATGCTCGGCGGTTTTCATCCGGAAAACCTGTGCGCTTTGCGATGTTGATGATGTCATGGCAACCTCCCTATTTATGCCTTGATCGAATCTATAAGCGTAGTGCCTGGGGTCGCCCGTAGGTCAAGCTCAGGGTGGCAAGGCTTGACCTTAAGGTAGCCCATGGGTTGTAAACTCAAAGCATAAAATTTTTACTGTTTAACGCGACAGTTACCGCCTCGTTGGCTAAATATTTGGTTCGACACTCACCTAATGGAGAGCGCTTATGAAACGTTTTACCGCTACAGTTTTAACTAGTGCTTTGGCCCTAGGAGCAGCCTCGGCTCAGGCTGCGTTGCCGGATGCAGCCACGCTGTACAAAAATCCGCAGTGTGGCTGCTGTGACGAGTACGCGCGCCACCTTGAAGAGCAGGGTGTTGATGTGACGATTGTCGATAACGTTGAGCTGAGTGAGATCAAACAGCAGGCGGGCGTCCCCTATGGTTTGGGGGCGTGCCATACCATTGAAATAGGCGACTACTGGATTGAAGGCCATGTGCCGATGGAAGCGGTTGCCAAACTGTTTGAAGAGCAGCCTGACGTTGATGGCATTGGTCTGGCGGGAATGCCCATTGGCACACCGGGTATGCCGGGGCCTCAGAGCGAGCCCTATAACGTTTACGCGTTTAGCGACCAGCAAGATGAGCCGTTTATGACGCTGGCGCCGTAATTGATCTCCGCTTAACGCTTCTCTGGCAGCGCATAGCTGGCGGTGACATGCACCACGGGTCGTGTTTCGTCGCTGGCTGAAAATATTTGTACCTCACCCACGGCTAGGCGACGGCCGAGTTTGATCAGCTTGGCGTGGGCAATAATGTCGTGGTCGCCGGAGGCAGCGCGAAGGAAGTGGCAGTTTAAATCGCTGGTTACGGCCATCGCTTCTGGGCCGATTTGCGCCAAAATAGCCACGTACATAGCCACATCTGCAAAACCCATCATGGTGGGGCCGGAAACACGCGGGCCTGGGCGCAAATGTTCGTTGCCGATTTTCAAACGCATGACGGCGCTCATCTCCCCCACGCTCTCTATGTTGCCCATCCGCTGGGGGAATACTTCATCCAGAAAATGTTCAATTTGTTCGGCGGTCATTACGGTCATTGTTGTTATCCTTTATATAAAAAAGCCCCGAGGCATGCGCCTCGAGGCTGATTACACCATAAAATGCGTTTACTTCGCCTTATGCACCTGACGCCACTCGTGGAGTAGCGGCTCGGTGTAGCCGGAAGGCTGGACGCGGCCTTTGAAGATCAGGTCTGAGGCGGCTTTAAAGGCGGTAGAGCCTTCAAAATCGGCACTCATGGCCGTATAGGTCGGGTCGCCTGCGTTCTGCTCATCGACCACTTTGGCCATGCGCTTTAGTGTCTCTTCCACCTGCGGTGCATCGACAATGCCGTGGAGCAGCCAGTTGGCAATGTGCTGGCTGGAGATACGCAGCGTTGCGCGATCTTCCATTAGGCCAACGTTGTGGATGTCAGGTACTTTCGAACAGCCCACGCCATGCTCTACCCAGCGTACAACGTAACCCAGAATACCCTGGCAGTTGTTGTCCAGCTCCTGCTGCTTCTCTTCATCCGACCAGTTAGCATTTTCAGCGACCGGCACGGTGAGTAGATCATCCAGGTAATCGGGTTCACCTAACCCTTCCAGCTCGCGCTGAACGTCGGTAACGTTAACTTGATGGTAGTGCAGCGCGTGGAGCGCGGCAGCCGTCGGCGAAGGAACCCAAGCGGTGTTGGCACCGGCTTTCGGATGGCCGATTTTCTGCTCCAGCATGTTGTGCATCAGGTCAGGCATGGCCCACATGCCTTTACCGATCTGAGCTCGTCCACGTAGGCCGCAGGCAAGGCCGACTTGTACGTTGCTCTTCTCATACGCCTGAATCCACGCTGCGCTCTTCATGTCGCCCTTGCGAACCATGGGGCCTGCTTCCATGGCGGTATGCATTTCATCGCCGGTACGGTCGAGGAAGCCCGTGTTTATGAAGGCTACGCGAGAAGCGGCTTCAGCAATACACGCCTTGAGGTTAACGGTGGTGCGGCGCTCTTCATCCATGATGCCCATTTTCAGGGTATCGCGGCTCATGCCTAGAATGTCTTCGACGCGACTAAACAGCTCATCAGCAAAAGCGACTTCTTTAGGGCCGTGCATCTTCGGCTTCACGATATAAACAGAGCCGGTGCGCGAGTTACGCGGCTGGCTGTCATCTTTTTTCAGGTCATGCAGCGCGAGCAGCGAGGTGACTACCGCATCCAGGATGCCTTCCGGCAGCTCGTTGCCGTTCTCATCCAAAATCGCTGGTGTGGTCATCAAGTGACCCACATTACGCACGAACATCAGCGAGCGACCGGGCAGTGTGACGCTACCGCCATCGGTGGTTTGCCAAGTGCGGTCAGCGTTGAGCTTACGGGTAAAGGTCTTGTCGCCTTTCTCGATCTTCTCTTCCAGATCGCCCTTCATCAGGCCGAGCCAGTTGCTGTAAACGCCGACTTTATCTTCTGAATCCACCGCGGCAACGGAGTCTTCACAATCCATGATGGCGGTTAAGGCGGCTTCCACCACCACATCTTTAACGCCCGCAGGATCGGTTTTGCCGATTGAGTCGCTAGGGTCGATCTGGATTTCCAGGTGCAGGCCGTTATTACCCAGCAGAATCGATTCTGGTTTGGCGGCTTCGCCGGTAAAGCCAATCAGCTTGCCTGAATCCTTAAGCCCCGTCTCACGACCGTCTTCCAGCGAGACTACCAAGTGCTCATCGCGAATAGCGTATTTCACCGCATCGCGGTGTGAGCCAGTGGCCAGTGGGGCTGCGCGGTCGAGCACGCCACGGGCGTAAGCAATCACTTTGGCGCCGCGTTTCGGGTTGAAGCTGGTGCCTTTCTCAGCGCCGTCGTCTTCTGAAATAGCGTCAGTGCCATAAAGAGCATCGTAAAGACTGCCCCAGCGCGCGTTGGCTGCGTTTAGCGCGTAGCGGGCATTGCTCACCGGCACCACCAACTGCGGGCCTGCTTGCACAGCTACTTCACGGTCAACGTTGGCCGTGGTCGCTTTTACGTTTGCCGGTGCTTCCGCCAGGTAGCCAACTTCTTTCAGGAAGCGGCGGTAACCAGGCATATCCGTAACCGGGCCGGGGTTCTCCCGGTGCCATACGTCAAGCTGCTCTTGCAGCGTGTCGCGCTCTTCCAGCAATTGACGGTTTTTAGGCGTCAAGTCGTGAAACAGAGCATCCACACCGGCCCAAAAGGCATTTTCGTCAACGCCTGTTCCCGGTAGCGCCTGCTCATTGATAAAACGATCTAAATCAGCTGCCACCTGTAAACGGTGGCGCGTGATACGCTCACTCATGGGGTATCTCCTGTGAGGGTGCCCGTGGGAAATGTGTTTGCCACAGGCAGAGTAAAATGTATTTATGGAAAATAATTCCACACCTGCTCGGGCATGTAAACAGCGTAGACCCTAAAGCGGTAAAATGCTCGACCAAATGACTAGCAATTAGGTTTTGGGAACGCGACGCATCTGCCGCGTCTAGGCCAACGGAAAATGGCGATATGGAGAAACAATGATGCGTGATTTCCAACATCTGGAAGGCTTGTTTCGCCATGCCTCGGGTGAGATGGTCCTTAGCCGTCTCCTGCCGGGTGAAATACTGACAGACGCCATGCAGGACTACTTTCAGCATTATGGTCTTGAAGCGCTGCTACTTGATACCAGTGAGGTACATGCAGGGTTTATTGATACTGGGCGCTTTGCGCTCTGGTGCCAAGTGTGGAGTCCTCCCCAGCCGGTGGGTACTGCTTTTGTAGTGCACGGTTATTTTGATCATATGGGGCTTTACCGCCACCTATTAAAGCGTCTGCTGGCCAAAGGCTGGCGAGTCGTGCTGTGGGATCTTCCTGGCCACGGTCTTTCAAGCGGGGCGCGGGCCGAAATAGAAGACTTCGATGATTATCAGCACTGCTTGACGTATTTGCAGACCATACTGAAGAGCCAAGGCATGGCGCCTGCACCGTGGTTAGGGGTGGGACAAAGCACCGGCGGGGCAATTCTTGCAACCGATGCGCTCACCCGCCGTGAAGATGCTGGTTGGGCAGGCTTAGTGCTGCTGGCACCACTGGTCCGCCCTTGGCGCTGGAGCCAAGCCAGTTGGCTTCACTTAATCGCCAGCCCCTTCGTAAAAGCGCTGCCGCGGAAGTATCGACCCAACTCCACCGATGAGCAGTTCACCGAATTTCTACGTGAAAGCGACCCACTCCAACCCGAGCGTTTAAGCGTGGCCTGGATTACCGCCATGCGCCGCTGGATGCCTCGATTGCTGGCGCAGCAGCCAAGCCAGTTGCCAACGCTGATTTTGCAAGGTGAACAGGATTTAACCGTCGACTGGGAGTGGAATTTAGCGATTCTGGCTGAGAAGTTTCCTAACGCCGAGATACACCGCCATCCAGAGGCGCGCCATCATTTAGTGAATGAGGCAGATCCCATCCGGGAGGTGCTGTTTGAAGCGCTGGATGGATTCATCGATAAAATCGGTAATCCATCATGAGCTAGGACGCTGTTTAAGGTATCAAGCCTAATTGACGAGTGCCACTCGCCCTTACATCAACATATTGCCACTGCGTTTTACCCACGCGCCATCATTAGGTGGCTAATGATTAAGTTGAGCAAAAAATAAGGAAATTTGATCCGTTTACGATTATGTAACTAAACGTTGCTGATAAGTAGGATGCAGCATGCGGTGGCGGTATATGAATGCGCTTGGGTTAGGTAACAATTATTTTATATTTTTTTAACATATTGATTTTAATATATTAATTCCATTTTTTCGATGCGGGCTTTTTCATTTTAATGGTCATTCAAAATGAGATAGGTTAATTTTTACTAAGCCAAAAAGGCACCGATTGTTGCGAAGTGTGAAAGAAACGTGTAGAAAAGTAAACGTAAATATAGGTAATCGAAATTAGAAGCTTGTATACTTATGTCGTAGAGAAGTGAAGCCTTATAGCTGCTGACGCTAAATTGCTGTTTTTATTTGTATTGTCTTAAAAGCCAAATCATAATTAATTTTGTGCGGGCTGGCGTTTAGCCAAGGAAGGAAAAAGTGGCGGTATTGTTAAAGTTTTGTTTTTTAATTTTTAAATATTGGCATTTTTGTGAGTAAGGTCAACCGAGGGGTAACAACCATGCTTTTTGCGATTAAAATGCTTTTTGGATTAACAAGACGCCGGAAGCAGTTGATCCAGCTCTTCGTTGATACTTGCTTAATTATGGCTAGCTTTTTTCTAGCTATGCTTCTGCGTCTGGATTCACTTGAATTCTTGGCGAACGATTCTGTGTGGCTTGCTCTTCCCGTCATGATTCCTGTCAGTCTGTTTATATTTATGCGACTGGGGTTTTATCGTTCAATTGTACGTTTTATGGGAATTAAGGCGCTTCAGGCCCTTTGTGCAGGGGTTTTGGGGTCTGCTTTGACTCTCTATATCGTCAGTATGGTGCTTAATTTACCCGTGCCCAGGTCGGTGCCCTTCATTTATACAATGTTGGCATTTATCACCATTGGCGGTATTCGACTTGCGCTTCGCTTGATGTATCAGCGGGGGCAGCAGTTACAAAAACCCGAGTGCTCATCTATGGTGCGGGTGCTGCAGGGCGCCAGCTAGTGGTTTCTTTACGCCACGGACGAGACTACGAGCCTGTTGGTTATGTTGATTACGCTCCTCTTCTTCAAGGCACGCATGTACAGGGGCTTAGAGTTTACAGTCCCGATATGACGCCAAAGCTTATTGAAGATTTTGGGGTGGAAAAATTTCTGTTGGCTATTCCAGAAGCAACCCGAGCCCGCCGCCAAGAAATTATTGAATCGATTGAGCCGTTATCTATACCTGTGCAAACAATACCTGATATGGCGGATATTGTTTCGGGTAAAGCTAAATTCAATGAACTCCGCGATGTGCGCGTTGAGGACTTGTTGGGTCGTGATCCTGTTCCACCAGATCCAAAATTGATGGGGGCAAACATTACCCATAAAACGGTTATGGTAACGGGGGCCGGAGGATCAATTGGCAGCGAGTTATGTAGGCAGATCGTACGCCTGCTTCCCGAGCGGCTGATCATTGTAGATTCGTCTGAGTATTCGCTATACAAAATAGATCAAGATCTTGCTCAGTTGATTGAAAAAGATAATCTCAAAGTGGATGTTAAGCCTGCGCTTGCTTCTGTGCGTAACGGTGACGTTATTTCTCGCCTGATACGCACCTTTGATATCGACACTATCTATCACGCCGCTGCTTATAAGCATGTGCCATTAGTCGAGTTTAATCCGGCAGAAGGAGTGCTGAATAACGTTTTTGGCACCATGGAAGTTGCAAAAGCCGCTATAAAAGAAGGCGTTAAGGATTTTGTGCTTGTCTCTACCGATAAAGCGGTTAGGCCAACCAATGTGATGGGAGCCAGCAAGCGTATGGCTGAGTTGGTATGTCAGGCATACGCACACGAGCAGTCTGATACACGTTTTTCGATGGTACGTTTTGGCAACGTGTTGGGGTCTTCCGGCTCGGTCGTTCCTCTGTTTCGTAAGCAAATCGAGAAAGGCGGACCGATTACCGTTACCCACCCAGATATTACTCGCTACTTCATGACTATTCCCGAAGCTTCTCAGCTAGTGATTCAGGCCGGGGGCATGGCGACCGGTGGTGATGTGTTTGTTTTGGATATGGGTAAACCCGTTAAGATCGTAGAGTTAGCGATTCGGATGGTAAAGCTATCTGGGCTGAGCTATCGCTTTGTATCCGTGCCTGAAGATGCCAAAACGGTTAATGCTGACCTATCTGAAGTCCTAGTCGAGAAAAAAGGCGCCATTCCCATTCGGTTTACCGGGTTACGCCCAGGTGAAAAGCTGTATGAGGAGTTGCTCGCAACTGATAGCGCACAGAAAACGCGCCACCCCAGGATAATGACGGCTTCAGAAGATTTTTTGCCCTGGACAGCGCTTGAGCCTTTGCTAACGCAACTTGAAACGGCGTGCAAAAGTCAGGACGCAGCAAAGATACGTGAACTATTGATCGCTGCGCCTACGGCTTATCAACCGAAATCAGATATTGTTGACCACTTCTGGCTCTCGGCGGCAGTTAAACAAGGTACCGCTCCCAAGGCGCCAGTTGCGTCCTCTATATCAGAGAGTGCCAAAGTTCCTGCTGCAGAAAGTAAACAAGCCTATTCTATGGCGGGTAGCGTAGCATCGCTAGAAGGCGGCGGGGCTCTACCCAACGTAAATCTGATGAGTGATGCCACGGGTGCTGGTCGAAAGTAGCCCTTTAAAAGCTTGGTTCTCCAAAGCTCTTATAAGTACTGGTATTAAGTGCTCAGCCAGTAATTTTTTAGCAGTGACGCTTTTTCTTGAAGCAGGTGTTAAAAGCCGTTGTGACGTTTAATCCTCTTGACGGGTTAAATCCAATCTGAATATTAGCAGTTCGTTTTGCCGGCCTCGAGGATGCGCCAATAACACCTCGGGGCGGTAGCGTGTCTAAAATTTATTAGCATGTTATGAACGTAGCAAACGAATCTAACAACACAGGCTGAGCACTGACTCTACGAGTGAGAGCAGGCAAGGCCTTCCGTTCAATTCACGCCCAGGTAGACCGTGTCATGAGAAAACAAACTATTTTTCGCTTGCTGACTGTGGCTTCGATTTCCTTGCTAATAACAGGTTGTGCTTTATCGCCGGGCGGTGATATTGACTATGATGCACCTGAGCCGCCAGATCTATCGCGAATCGTCGATATCATGCCGATTACACCAGAGCTGGTTTGGTCGCAGGAAACTCAAGAACGCAAAGTGCACCCAGTGACTGAAGCGATGCGTGAAGAGCTTGCAGACTACGAGTACACGATAGGGGCTGGCGATGTGCTGAGCATCGTGGTCTATGATCATCCTGAGCTGACTATTCCCACTGGCGGTGAGCGTAGCGCCGTTGAAGCAGGCAATATAGTACGTTCAGATGGCACTATTTTTTATCCCTTTATAGGTCGTGTGCACGTTGAGGGAAAGACCACTGAAGAAATTCGCGTTCAGTTAACCCGTGGTTTATCCGACTTCCTGACAGAACCTCAAATAGATGTCTTTATTGCAGCGTTTAACGCTAAGCGGTTTCATGTCACTGGTGCGGTTGGGACGCCGGGATCGGTTCCTGTCACTAACGTGCCAATGACCATACTCGATGCTATTAATGAAGTAGGCGGGCCGACAGCAGATGCTTTTTGGCATGAAATGTTTTTATTCCGCAATGGGACAGAAGAGCAACTATCACTTTACTCTCTATTAAGTGAGGGGGATCAGCGCCAAAACCGTGTGTTACGTGACGGCGATCTTTTACATGTGCCAAGTGCCGATAATCAGGGTGTTGCCATGTTGGGTCTTGTGCGCTCACCGGGTAATTTGCGCATGAACCGCGAACCTCTCTCACTCACTGATGCATTGTCGCGCGCGGGGGGTATCGATGAATCCAGGGCTGAGGCTTCAGGAATATTTGTCTTACGCCGTAACGATGTTAATGCTGCAAAACTGGCAACTGTCTATCAGTTAGATGTTAGCAACGCTATCGCTTTTGCCATGGCCAGTAGTTTTAAATTAGAACCCCAAGACGTCGTTTATGTCACGACAGCGCCTATAGCTCGCTGGAACCGTGTAGTTAGCCTGCTGCTGCCTTCTATTAACTTGCCGAATGACTTGGGCAATAGTAGCGATGGTCTAAACGACCTTCTTTGATATGACAAAACGTATCCTAATTGTCTGTACCGGCAATATTTGTAGAAGCCCGGTTGCCGCCGCCATGCTGCAAAAAGACAATGCCGACATCAGCGTGGTGTCGGCAGGTATAGCTGCTGGGCAAGGTGGTGCAGAGCCACGTCTAGCGGCACTGGCCCAAGCGGATGGCTATGACCTTAGCCAGCATCAAGCGCGGCAGGTAGACCGTAACTTACTTGCTGACGCTGATTTGGTGCTCGTCATGAGTGCCAAGCAAAGGCAGGTGATTGCCCGTTCGTGGCCTGAGATGCTGGGTAAAACGTTACTGTTTGGCATGTGGCGCACTGATAAACCTGTGAGCGAGCGAGATATTCCAGACCCATATCAACGCAGCGATGAGGTCTGTGAGCTTGTGTATGAGGAGATCAAAATAGCAAGTGTCGCTTGGCGAGAAAAGCTTAAAAATACCGGCAGCAAAAGTCTTTGGTAAATGCTTTAAAGCTTTTTTAATTATCCATTTTCGTGCATCCACCGATGCACGACCGAGAGTGTAGCGATCGAACCAATGTCAGACTCACCCCAGAAGACTATACCCGAAGAAACGATAGACCTGAGCCGTCTGTTTGGTGCGCTTTTTCGTAGAAAGTGGCTAATTATTGGCGTCACTCTGCTGTTCGCATTTATAGGCATTCTGCACGGTATGCTATCTACCCCTATTTATCGGGCTGATGCGTTAGTGCAGGTAGAACGGCGTAATACTGTCAGCCCTTTTGGTAATGTGGATAACGTTACCGGAACCGGCGCAGGGGAGCTAAATACCTCGGCTGAACTGCAGATTTTGCAGTCGCGTATGGTACTCGGCCAAGTAGTTGAACGGGTGAACAGTGATTTAATTATTTCTCCCGTCCAAGTGCCTTTTATTGGTGGCTTTATATTACGCCGGGGCATCCCCCGTCCTGCGTTTATGCAGGGTTATCCGCATATCTGGGGTGATGAAAGCATCAATGTGGCACGCTTTACTACCGCTGATAACAGTCGTAGCCGCAGCTTTATTGTAGAGCGTGGCCCTGACGATACCTATTACATCACGCAAGGCGATAACCGCGTGGCAACGGGGACACTAGGGCAGCCGGAAGTGTTCCTAGACGGTGAGCTTGAGTTGACTGTTGAAAGCTTCAATGCGGCCGAAGGTGCCCAGTATGTGCTAACACGCCTGCAGGAAACATCAGCCATCCGTGGTATTGGAAGCCGACTGGAAGTAGCCGAAGTAGGTGGCGCGGGTACGACAACCGGCATGATTCGTTTAATGATGTATGGCGAAGATCCCAGCGAGATTACGCGTAGTCTGGACGCCGTCACGCAAACTTTTTTGACCCAAAATATTGAGCGTCAATCCGAGCAGGCGCAGCAGAGTCTGGAGTTTCTTCAGGAGCAAGCCCCTGAACTTCGTGAGCAATTAAATTTAGCCGAGCAAAACCTCAACGATTATCGCGCTAATCTGGATAGTGTGGATCTTAGTAGCGAAGCGCAAGCCGCTATCCAGCGCTATATTGAACTGGATACACGTCTTGATGAGCTGGAGTTTCAAGAGGCCGAACTAGCGCAGCGTTTCACGCCGAGCCACCCCAATTATCAAGCGCTACTGCGTCAGCGTCGCCAAATTCAGCAGGATTTAGAAGAACTCAATGCCAGGGTAAATGAGCTGCCCGCTGCCCAGCAAGAGGTTTTGAGACGCACTCGGGATGTAGAAGTAACCCAAGCGATTTACGTTAATATTTTAAATAAAGTGCAAGAACTAGAAGTGGCCCGTGCAGGAACGATCGGTAATATACGTATTATTGATAGTGCTGTGGTTAATGGTCAGGTTGCCCCGAATGTCCCGCGTATTTTCATTCTTTATACGATTTTAGGCCTGCTGCTCATTACAGGCTATGTACTATTAAAAGAGCTGTTTAAGCGGGGGATTGAATCGCCAGACCAAATTGAACGACTTGGTTTACCCGTGTATGCCAACGTTCCGCAATCTTCCGCGCAGCGTAAGCTTAACCGCGCCTTGAAGCGTCGGGGAGAGAAATCATCGAAAAGCGTGGTGGGGGGTGTATTGGCCCAACGAGATCCTATGGATCTATCGCTGGAGTCACTGCGCGGGCTACGAACCAGTTTGCACTTCACCATGATGGATGGTCGTAATAATCGGGTGATGTTGACGGGGCCAAGCCCAGGTGTAGGAAAGAGCTTTGTAAGCGTTAATTTAGGTGCCATCTCTGCCATGGCAGGCAAAAAAGTCCTGATCATTGATGCCGATCTTCGCAAAGGCAATTTGCATCATGCCTTTGGTCAGGCAAGCACCGGCGGCCTGGTTGAATATCTGAGCGGTGAGGTATCGCTGGAAGACATCATCAAGCCAACGGGTATCCCGCAATATGATGTGATTACCCGTGGTGTTTCCGCCAGTAATCCTTCTGAACTGCTAATGCGTCCAGGTTTTGAGCAAGCACTGGAAGACCTTAGCGAACTATACGATATGGTCATCGTCGATACTCCGCCCGTACTGGCTGTCACGGATGCCTGTGTAGCTGGCAAGCATTGCGGTACTACCCTGCTCGTTACAAGATTCGACAAGAATTCAGTTCGTGAAATACAAATGGCTAAGAAACGCCTGGAAAGTAGCGGGCTTGAAATTCAAGGCGCCATTTTGAATGGCGTAAAAATCTCGTCTAGGGGTGCGTCAGGTTATTACGGATACGGCACCTACAAATACCAGTAGGTAAAGTCTGTTGTTTTAAAGGAAGTGAAATATGAAAATTCTTGTAACTGGTGCAGCGGGCTTTATCGGTTTTCACACGGCCACTCGTTTATTAGAAAGAGGCGACGAAGTCGTCGGCTTTGATAGTGTTAATGATTACTACGATGTTGAGCTTAAAGAGCGTCGAATTGAACAGCTACATAGCCTATCGCAAAAAACAGGAACACCTTTTCATTTCATTCGCGCCAATTTAGCGGACCAAGCTGCGGTAACTGAATGCTTTCAGAAGCATAACTTTGACCGTGTTATCCATTTAGCAGCGCAAGCCGGTGTTCGCTACTCCATTGAGAACCCGCATAGCTATGTTGAAAGCAATATTGTTGCGTTTACCAACGTGCTAGAAGCCTGCCGTTATGCGAAAACACCGCATTTAACGTATGCGAGCACAAGCTCTGTGTACGGCGCGAATACGCGCATGCCATTCTCTGAGCATCATGGCGCTGACCACCCGCTGCAGTTTTATGCAGCGACTAAGAAAGCTAATGAAATGATGGCGCATAGCTATAGCCATCTCTTTAAATTACCCACCACCGGTCTACGTTTCTTTACCGTATACGGCCCATGGGGTCGCCCGGACATGGCGCTGTTCAAGTTCACCAAAAGTATCTTGGCAGATGAGCTAATTCCGGTTTTCAATCATGGCAATCACAGCCGTGATTTCACCTACGTGGCGGATATCGTGGAAGGCGTGATTAGAGCCAGCGACCAAATAGCAGAAGCGAATGCTGATTGGAACAGCGATGAGCCTGATCCCGCCACCAGTAATGCACCTTACCGCCTGTTTAATATCGGTAATAATAATCCAGTTAAATTGAGTGCTTATATCGAAGCGCTCGAAAAAGCATTAGGTAAAAAAGCTAAACAGGATTTATTGCCATTACAACCAGGCGATGTGCCAGACACCTATGCAGATAGCAATGAGCTCAAAAAGGCAGTCGATTACCAGCCAACAACATCTGTAGAAGAAGGCGTTGCGGACTTCGTGGCTTGGTATCGTAATTACTATCAAGTGTGATGCTGCAAGTCTGATAACGAACGTTATTGTTTATTGACGTCAGGGGTAAATACATTACCTACCCCTGCTTATCATTGAAAAGTTAGGGGCTATTATGAAGGTTACCGTATTTGGCACAGGCTACGTTGGTTTAGTACAAGGGGCAATCCTGGCAGATGTAGGCCATCAAGTGATCTGTGTAGATGTCGATGCTGATAAAATTGAGCGCCTAAAACAAGGGCATATTCCTATTTTTGAGCCAGGCCTAGACTCATTGGTAAAAGAGAAATTTGCGGCGGGTCGGCTGAGTTTTACCACCGACGCTGCCGAGGCCATTAAGCACGGGGATATGCACTTCATCGCGGTGGGAACCCCGCCGGATGAAGATGGTTCTGCCGATCTACGCTATGTACTTGCCGTTGCCTCTACCATCGCTGAGCACATGGAAAGCGATAAAATTATCATCAATAAATCAACGGTGCCCGTCGGTACTGCTGACAAAGTTCGCGCTTGTGTCGCCGAAAAGCTCGCCGAACGTGGCCGAAACGATTTGAAATTCGATGTGGTTTCAAATCCAGAATTCCTTAAAGAGGGCAGCGCCGTTGCCGACTGCCAAAAGCCTGACCGCATCATTATTGGTACGGAATCAGCTGATACCGTTGAGCTGATGCGGGAGCTTTATGCGCCGTTTAACCGTAACCATGACAAAATAATTGTGATGGATGTGCGCAGCGCTGAACTTACCAAGTACGCAGCGAACTGCATGCTAGCGACCAAAATTAGCTTTATGAACGAAATCGCCAACTTGTCTGAACGCCTTGGTGCCGATATTGAAATGGTACGTCAAGGTATCGGTTCTGACCCGCGCATTGGTTACCACTTTATTTACCCGGGCGTAGGTTACGGCGGCTCATGCTTCCCTAAAGACGTGCAGGCCTTGATTCGCACCTCGGACTCGATTGGTTTTGATGCCAAGGTACTTAAAGCGGTTGAGGCACGCAATTATGAACAGAAAACCACACTGTTCGAGAAAATTGCCGAGCACTACGAAAACGACCTAGCCGGGAAAACGTTTGCCGTGTGGGGGCTTTCGTTTAAACCCAACACCGACGATATGCGTGAAGCACCCAGCCGTGTACTGATGGAAGCCCTGTGGGCAGCCGGTGCCAGCGTTAAGGCATACGATCCGGAAGCAATGGAAGAGACCCAGCGGATCTACGGCACACGTGACGACCTCACCCTGTGCGGTACTAAGGAATCAGCGCTTAAAGAGGCTGATGCCCTGGTTATTGTGACGGAGTGGCAAAGCTTCCGTGCACCTGATTTTGAGCTGTTAAAGCAACAGCTAACACACCCTGTGGTATTTGATGGCCGTAACCTTTACGAACCAGAGCGTATGGAGCGCAAAGGGTTTAGTTATTACTCAGTCGGTAGGCGCGCTATTTAAACCATCAGATGTGTTAAACATTTAAGTGGGGTGGGGGCCATGTGGGAAAGCGCTAAACGGCTTACTCATAGCCGTGTTGTGCGCAATGTGGCGATAGTTGCAGGGGGCACCGCGGGAGCACAGGCAATAACGCTGGCTTTCTCCCCACTTCTCACCCGACTCTACAGTCCCGAGACATTCGGAATACTAGGCACTTTCTTAGCAATTTTTGCCGTCATGGCACCATTGGCCGCGTTCAACTTACCCATGGCCATTGTATTGCCAAGTCGAGATGAAGAAGCAATCTGTCTCGCAAAGTTGTCTATTGCTGTAGGGATGCTGAATGCCTGCCTCATCGCCGGACTGATGTGGGGCTGGGGCGATGGTTTTCTTGCCTTCATTGGTTTAAAGACAATAGCACCCTATATCTTTGCTTTGCCCATAGCGATGGGGCTCTCCGCGCTCTTAGCGGTAGCGATGCAGTGGGTTATCCGCAAAAAGCGATTTGCTTTCAAAGCTAAAATTTCAGTTATTCAATCATTTATAGTCAATAGTGCGAAGGTTGGCATAGGTGCGGTTTTGCCACTCCCGAGCGTATTGATTCTAGTCACGACGCTGGGCAGTGGCTTGCATGCGTTAATGTTGTTTAAACGTGAGTCATCCTTCACTACTGACTCGAAGCCTTCGTCTGTTCAGCCTCGTGTAACGCTGCGGACATATCGAAAGTTAGCGCTTCAGTACAAAGACTTTGTTTTGTTTCGTACTCCCCAAGCGACACTCAATGCAGCATCGCAAGGCCTACCAGTGATAGTGCTGGCCGCCACATTCGGGGCAGCGACGGCAGGCTTCTATTCACTTGGCAGAATGGTACTGGAAGCTCCCGCAAAGCTTCTGGGTCACTCTGTTGCCACAGTGCTTTACCCACGCATCAATGAAGCTGCCATAGAGGGGGAAAACATCTCTCTATTGGTATTCAAAGCCACCATGGCACTGCTAGGAGTGGGCAGCTTGTTATTTGGCAGCTTAATGCTGTTGGGCCCTGAACTCTTCGGATGGCTATTTGGAGCTGAGTGGCGTCAAGCGGGAAGCTTTGTGCAGTGGTTGGCACTTTGGACGCTGGTGAGCTTTGTGGCAAGACCCTGTGTTGCGGCTATTCCAGTACTGGGGTTAGAGCGATTTTTTCTACTACATGAAATCGTCAGCGCAGTAATTAGGTTTTCTTTACTGTTGATTGGAGTGATGCTCTGGGATAACGCGACGATAGCCATCGCACTGTTTAGTGTTGCTAACGTTGCGTGCTATGGCGTATTGATTGGCGTGGTACTGCAAGTGGCAAAGCGTTATACGACACCCGAGCAACAGGCTAAGCATTCATGAGTGAGCCAGGTCACAGTGATCAGCCTCTCGTCTCCATTATTATTCCTTGCTATAACTCAGAAGCATACGTGGCGGAAGCGATAGAGAGTGCGTTAGCCCAAACCTACCCTCATTGTGAAGTCGTGGTGATCAATGATGGGTCGCAAGATGCTAGTGGGGAAGTAATCGAGCGCTATCAAGATCGCGTACGCTATATTCAGACAGAGAATTTAGGCGCCTGCCATGCCAGAAATTTAGGGCTAAGAGCAGCCATAGGCGAAAGAGTCCAGTGGTTAGATGCGGACGATGTGTTACGCCCAAACTGTGTTGAGAATAAGCTCTCAATGAGAAATGGAAACACACCCGACGGAAACCACATTATTCCTATTTGCGATGTGGTGGCTATGCCAGGTGGGACATTGCCCGCCATCTGGAATCGGCCACGCTATGATCTTTTCAGCGGATTAGGCTATGGAACCCCACCGACACCGGCGCCACTTCACTACAAGGCTGATTTACTTGCCATTGGTGGCTTTCGTGAAGACCTTCCCTGTGCTCAAGAGTTAGACCTACACCTAAGACTGCTGGCAAAGAGAAAGTGTGAATTCATTTCAACGGGCGAAGTGGGCGTAGATATTAGAACCCACGATAATAATCTTAGTCAGCGCGCGGGCGTTAAGATGCACTATACCGTGCTAAGCATTTTAGAGCGCATTCAAGCTGACCATGTTTTATCTGAAAAACATAACTCAGCCATTGCCCATCACCGTATCAGAACGAGCCAACAGCTATGGCGTAAAGGCCACAAAGCGGAAGCCCTGGCTATATATCGACAGGCTCTAACCACCTTGCCACGGGGTGTTCAGCCGCACTATTTTGCCAATGCGGAAGGGTGGATGCTGAAAGCGATCGGGCTTGATAAATCTGAGGCACTAAGAGGCTTCATATCTCCACTCGTGAAACCGCTGCTCAATCGGTAAATAGCGACACATTCATCATACGGAATTGCATAAGTGTTATTACATGATCCCAGAAGTATGCCTACCAATCACCGTTATAGTTCCTACATACAATGATGGCAGCTACCTTGGCGAAGCGCTGAGCTCAATTCTATCGCAATCAACACCTCCTGAGATGCTAGTTGTGGTGGATGATGGCTCAGCTACCGCTGATGCTGAAGAGATAGTTACGGCATTAAAAGCGGAAAATAATATTCATACCCAGATTGTTTATTTAAAGCAATCCAATCAAGGCCCCTCAGCAGCACGAAATGCAGGGCTGAAATTAGCATTAACACCGTATGTCGCTTTCCTTGACGCTGACGATCGAATGTTGGCAAGCAACCTAGCCACCATGTGGCAAGCCCTTAATGAGTTAGCCGATGACTATTTTGGTGTCTATGGAACCTACTGTGACCTTGAAACAGGAAAACCGTATCCCTTTGCCGATCTTGACGGATGTATAGCGCCAGATAAAGTGGGCAAAAAAGGGGGAGTTGCTGGCGGTGTTCATACGTATTTATTCCGCACCTATCATCTGAAAAGCGTTGGCGGTTTCGATGAAAGCCTGGTTAACAATGAAGATTTTGATTTAATTATTCGGCTGTTGCGAACAGGCTTAAAGTGCAAAGGTAAAGTCACCACTTGCTTTGAAAAACGGAATCGAATGGGCTCGCTCTCTCGTCCGTGGGAGCCTTTGCTAGCATTTAATAATACCCTTCGGTTCCTGCAAAAAGCAGAGAAGAGTAGTTATTTTACTGATAAAGAACTTGTTCTAAGAAGACGCAGCACACAGATGAACTACGCCAAGCTTCTAATGAAGCAAGGAAAAGAAAAAGAAGCAGTCAATATATGGCATGAAGTGTTTAAGATAAAGCCTAGTTCAATTCGTGAGTTTTACCATTGGGTGATTTATCAACGACTACGATTTGGTGAGAAAATTGGCTAATGCTTTTTAATAGTTAAAATTGCAGGTGCGTAAGTATTGCTTTTAAGACTTTTATTTCTAAGAGTTAAGTAACACAACAAGGGAGTTGGTTGTTTAGTGGGAATACTTAAAAAAATATCGCATAAAGCCTTTGGCGGCTCTGCAAGTAATGTCTTCAAAGGCATGAAAACGCTGGCAATAGGCAGTGGTATTGCCAAAATAATAGGTATTCTAGCAATACCTATTTTGACGCGTCTCTACAGCCCAGAAGACTTTGGTGTTCTGGCTATTTTCACAGCCATTATCACCATGTTGGCTCCTATCATAACGCTTCGCTATGTATTAGCACTGCCCTTACCACGCCACGATGGTATGGCTTTTAATCTATTGATTTTTTCAGCATGTTTAATGTTATTTACTTGCTTGATAGTCACAATATTCCTATGGGTGTTCGGTGGGTTTATATTGCCGATTTTTTCAATGGAAGTACTTATCCCGTGGTGGTGGCTTATATCTTTGGGAATATTGGGCACGGTTAGTTACGAGATGCTGACACTGTGGGCAACTCGCAAACGAGACTATCGTGCGATTTCTAAAACAAATATTGGCCAAAGTATTTTGGGTTCTTTTACTAAGCTCTTATTGGGCGTTTTAGGAATTCATCCTTTTGGCCTTTTGATGGGGCAATTAGTTAATCAAAGTGGAGGTTCTGGATCACTTCTTAAAACATATAATAATGATTTTAAGAAGAACTGGCGGCATTTGCGTTGGTCACGCATGCGTAAAATGGCATGGGTGCATAGAGGTTTTCCAATATACAGAGTGCCCTCGCAGTTTTTGTTGATATTCTGTCAGCAAGCCCCGCTGTTTTTCGCAGCAATAGTCTTTAGCTCAGAAGTGACTGGGCAGTTGAGCCTGGCTTTAATGGCGCTAGTTTTACCATTAAGCTTGATCGGTGGGTCGATGGGTAAGGCCCTCTATGCTGAATCAGCAGCGCTAGGGATTAAAGAGGCAGCCAAAATCCATGAAATGGCCAAAGATGTTCAAAAAAAGCTTCTTATAGTTTCAATACCCGCAGGCCTTTTTCTCTTTTTCTTGGGTGAGACTGTCTTTACACTCGCATTTGGCGATGAATGGTTACAGGCAGGCCAATTTGCGTCGGTTCTGAGTTTCTATATTGTATTTCAATTCACGTCGGCTCCTTTAATGCAGCTGATGAATTTACTAGCTAATCAAGCTGCTTTTTTATTAATTAATGCTACTCGCGCCGTGTTAATAGTGCTTACCTTTTATTTGGTTTATGTATTTGATTTAAGTCCGCATGAGTTTGTAGTTTCATACTCATTCTTAATGTCTTGCTTTTATATATATATATCTTTCTACATAATGCGAAGCGTTTACAAGGCAGGCTTAAAGTCTTCTAAGGATTTAGTCAATGTTGAAAAATAATATTTACGACTTTGTTAGGTTGTTTATTGGCTCGCCATCTGCTCGCTGCAGAGCTCTTGTTAGATTGATGAATGTTTGTCGCGTCGCTAATTATATGAGGGTCGCAAAGTTTTTTCTAATCGCTTGAAGGCTAAAGGTTTACATATTTCACATAAGTCGAAAATTGATAGAACGTTAAGTTTGCCTCACCCTATCGCTATAGTAATAGGTGAGGGAGTTGTTGTTAAGAAAAACGTAAGCATATATCAAAAATGTCACACTAGGTGGTGCAAGATTAGGTGATGCTAAAGATGGCAATTATCCCACGGTCAATGAAGGTGCGGTTATTTTCGCCGGTGCTGTAGTAGTAGGAAACGTAACACTAGGAAAAAATTGCATTATTGGTGCAAATTCAGTAGTGCTTATCGACGTTCCTGATAATGCAGTATGCGCAGGAGTGCCCGCAAAAATTATTTCAGAAAACACGAAAAGGTTAAGTGATATATGAGCAAATTAAGCGTACATCCTGGAAAGCTAAATGGTTCAGTTAAGCTTTCTGGCGCAAAGAACTCAGCGTTACGGTTGCTCGCCGCGAGCTTGCTATCGTCTGATGAAATTACCTTAACGAATTATCCAGCGCCATTGTTAGATGCGCAAGTTCATGTCGATATGCTTAATCATTTGGGTAAGCAGTGTACTTTGAATGGTGAAGACAGCATTACCATCACAGAGGCCGCTGAAATTAAGAGTACCCTTTCCTGGGAAGGTCGCTCTATCCGCAATACGCTGCTGATTTTAGGTGCTCTCACTACGCGTTTAGGCGTTGGTTCAGTGCCGCTGCCTGGCGGATGTAAACTTGGCGAACGTAAGTACGACTTGCACGTTATGCTCTTAGAGCGATTAGGGGCTCGTGTATGGGAAGAGGGTGACTACCTTTGTGCTGAAGCAAAAGGCGGCCTGGTGGGTGCTGATATTTATCTTCCTATGCGCTCTACCGGCGCCACTGAAAACGCGATCTTATGTGGCACTTTAGCCCGTGGCACTACGCGAATTTGGAATCCCCATATTCGGCCAGAAATTCTTGATCTTATTGCGCTACTGCAAAAATGGGCGCTAAGATCAAGGTGTTTGGCCAAGAGCATATCGAAATTACGGGTGTGGAAGAACTACACGGTGCTGAGCACAGCGTAATTCCCGATAACATGGAAGCAGTTACTTGGTTAGCGGGTGCGGTTATTAGCGGTGGTGATATTGAAATTCACAATTTCCCACACCAGGATTTAGAAGTTGTGTTGGCACACTTGCGTGCAGCCGGCGCGCAACTTTATAAGGGCGATAACTCACTGATTGTACGAGGCGGGCAATGCTACCCAATTGAAATTAGCACTGGCCCTCATCCCGGTATCAACTCTGATGTACAGCCTATCCTTGCCGCATGGGGCGCTAAAGCGCAAGGCGAGTCACGCATTGTGGATCTTCGCTTTCCGGGCCGCTATGCCTACGCAGAGCAAATGGCAAAAATGGGTGTTAAGCATGAAGTACGTGGCGACATGCTGGTTATTCATGGTTCAGGTGGGCAGTTACAGGGTGCTGAAGTTAAAGCACTCGACTTACGGGCTGGAGCTGCGCTGGCCCTTTGCGGGTTGATGGCAGAAGGCGAAACGATTATTACCGATGCATGGCAAATTGAGCGTGGTTATGTCAATTTTGCTGAAAAATTAGCATCTTTAGGTGTGAGTGCCAGATGGGTAGACTGACACAACAAGCGCTGAATGAACTTGAGAGCCTCTGCCCCGGCGGAATAGAACGCGATGTATCATTGGCGAGCATCAGCCAATGGGGAATCGGTGGAACGGCGGACACCGTCATACGTCCATCGACATCGCAACAGTTAGCGGATCTGCGCCGCTGGTTCTACCAACATGATGTCCATCACCTCACTATTGGCTCCACCAGTAATTTACTGTTTGCTGATGAGGGGCTTCGCGCCCCTTGTATACAGTTAGGTAATCGACTTTCACATGTCAGTATCGATAAAAATGTTGTCCATGCACAGGCTGGTGTATGGGTACCTAGCCTTGCGCGGCAACTGATGTTATCGGGCTTAACGGGGGGAGAGCATATTTGTGGCATTCCCGGCACATTAGGCGGGCTAGTGTGTATGAATGGCGGCAGCCAACGTAAAGGTATCGGCAGTCATGTGGAAAGCATTGAGAGTGTTGGTGTCACTGGGGAAGTGGTGCACCGCGCAGCAAGTGACTGTCGCTTTGCTTACCGTAGCTCTGTGTATCAAACCAATAATGAAGTGATTACCTCGGTCAAACTCAAGTTTGATGACGGGCAAGCTAAGCAGATTCGCCAAGAAATGCTCGCTATTTTGGCTGATCGTAGTCGCAAGTTCCCCCGTAAATTGCCTAACTGTGGTTCCGTCTTTAAAAGCAACCCTGCTATGTATGCTGAGGTGGGTGCTCCAGGGACTATTATTGAAAAGCTAGGGTTTAAAGGGTATAGCATTGGGGATGCTTTTGTATCGCCTATGCACGCTAATTTCATTGTTCATAACGGGCAAGGAATGGCGAAAGACGTCTTGTCGTTAATCAATGAAATTAGTGAAAAAGTACTTTTGGAAACGGGTTATAAAATGGAAGTGGAAGTTATCTATGTGACTCCCAATGGTGTTTTTTTACCAGCTGATCAAGCCGATTCTAAGTAAAATATACGTTTTTTGCTGATTTTATCATTGGTAAAGAAAATATAAAGTTTTGAATTGGTGGGTCGGTGTTGTTTATTGTTGCCATTTTTCCGAGTTAAACATTTACAATTTTTTGCTTAAGGGTAGGGGTTATCTATGTCTCTAGAGCTAGAAAAGACAAAAGTATTGATTGTTTGTGCATGGTACAACCGTGCAGATTACATTAAAGATACCCTGGATTCTCTTTTAAACCAAACATTTGATAATTATAAAATTACGGTGGTAAATGATGGTAGTAAAGATCCTAGAGTAAAAGAAATACTAGATAGCTATAATGACCCTAAATTGACCGTTATCCATCAAGAGAACACGGGGTTCGTAGGTGCTATCAGACGTGCTATTGAAAACACTGATTCTGAGTATATTGCAGTTCAAGGCGCTGGCGATGTTTCCTTTCCTGAGCGAATAAAAGCACAGGTTAATCTGTTAGACGCTGATTCCTCGCTGGGTGTAGTAGGCTGTAAACATAAGAATATTGTTTTCGGTGGCCCGAATGATGGTTACGAATCAACGTCTAAAACTATTAAAGAAAGAGCAACATTAGAAACTTTTTTAAAATTAGGAAATCCTTTTAGTCATGGCGACGTCATGTATCGTCGAGAGCTTTATCAAAAAGTTGGGGGCTACCGCGACTTTTTCAAGTTTGCGCAAGACCGTGATTTGTGGATAAGAATGGCCGCATATTGCGACATGGCCGTTGTTGATGAGCTTCTATACGAGCGTCGGGCATTCTATAGCGATGGCGTTTCTACTGATATCGATAAATTAATACTGCAAAAAGCATTTTCTAATTTTGCCATTCAGTGCCACTACAATAGAAAAACTATGGGTAGTGACTTTGTAGAAAAATATGGTCGGCATGGGGGCATGTTTAGAGATAAAAGTAAGCCCACGTCCGTGTTTATTGCAAAGAAATCGTTAGAGTGTCTTTTTAATAAAGACATTGATCGTGCTTTATATTTATCAAGCCTAGCTATTCAAGAATCCGTGAATTTTACCAGCGCCATTGCTCGATCAATGGCAAAGTTGAGTAGTATGAACTCAGTTTTTAGGCAGTTAATTCAATTTCTGTTAGGCCTTCATAGCTCTTCAAGTAAGTGGACTGTTAGAAGGTGAGCTAAAGTCTGATAATAAAAAAGCTAATAAATTTTATTTTAAACTAAGTAAATTTTTATCGATCAGGGTATATTAATGATTTGGCTAGTTACTTCCACCCTTAGTGATCATGAGTAAACTATTTATGACGGAAAATAAAAGCTTAATGATTATTACGCCGAAAACATACAGCGGCGGCGCTGAAAACGTAGCTGCTCGCTTGTCATGCTTTTTCGCGGGCTTCATGAATGTGCAAGTAGTTACTTTTGATGCGTCAAAAATAGATTATGATTACGCTGGCAAGTTGATAGATTTAGAGTTGGGAGACAATAAAGGTGCTTTGGGAAAATTAAGTAGTATTATTCAAGCAGCTTTTAGAATAAAGAAAATTAAAAAAGAAACAAAGCCAACGGCTTGTATTAGTTTGATCGGCCACCCAAATATTTCTAATATATTATCTAAAAATGGCGAGCTGTGTGTGGTTTCGGTAAGAACGTATTTGCGAAAATCGCCGTTTGCATTGAAAAGAATTTTCCAAAAGCTTTATATAAGATTTTTATACAATAAAGCGGATAAGGTTGTGGCGATTTGTGAAGGGGTTAAATACGATCTAATTAATTATTATGGCATCGAAGAGGCAAAGATAGACGTTATTTACCCTTATTTTGATACGCAAGAGATTCAAACTTTATCGTGTGATGAGTTAGAAGACGACGTGGCAGAAATTTTTAGTCATCCGGTCATCATTACTGTCGGGCGTATGACATACGATAAAGGGCATTGGCACCTCATAAAAGCATTTAAAGAAATAAAGCAACGTCAGCCGGAGGCGCGCCTAGTTATTCTAGGTAGGGGCGAGTTGGAAGATGATCTTAAATTACTGGCTAAGTCTACGGGCCTAGAAGAGCATATTCATTTTCTAGGGTATCGTTCAAACCCTTATAAATATATACGCGCTGCTACCGTATTTGCCTTTCCTTCGCTTATTGAAGGGTTTGGAAATGCACTGGGTGAGGCCATTGCCTGTGGTACGCCTGTGGTGGCCGCAGATTGTGACGTTGGGCCTAGAGAAATTATTGCCCCCAAGAGTGATTTTACTAAAAAGGCATCTGAGAATGAGATCCATGAATGTGGAATCTTAGTACCGCCATTTGATGAAAAGTTAAATTTAGATGGTAATGATATAAATGCAAATGAAGAGCATCTAGCAGCGGCGATTATTGACGTGTTAACGAATGCTGAGATGCGTGAAAAAATGTCTGAAGGGGCGAAAGTTCGTGCTGCAAGCTTTGACATAAAAAGCGTTACTAAGCAATGGCGGAATCTTCTTGAGCTACATTAACAGTATAATATTGAAATTATAATTATATCAATTATAGCAAAACGAAGTTTATCAAACGGTTAAATAAATTAATGACCAAGGCAAAAGTATGAGAATTTTACATATTATATCTTCAGCTGCTGCTGGAGGGGCTGAAGTATATGCCAGAGATCTTTCAATTGAGATGGCAAAACGTGGGCATGAAGTGTTTATTGTTTTTCTAGATCGTGCCTCGGAAGCAGGTAGGGACTTATCTTTTGAAAGCTCTTTTTTGAATCAGCTCCAAGAACATAATATTGAATTTGGTTTTATTGGTCAGAAAGCAAGAAAAAATCCATTACTAGGTGTTTTATCGCTACGTAATTTAGTTAAAAAATTTAAGCCAGATGTTGTTCACTCACATTTATATTATGGCGCTGTTTTTGCCTTGTTCTTAACGGGTGTGAAAAGAGTTTATACTCATCACAATATTCGCTTGAGAGCTAACAAGCATATTTATAAGTTGCTCGATTTAAGAATGGACGCTTACATAGGTATATGCGATGCCTGTAAGCGATTATTAGAAGGCGTGACGAAAGGACCTGTTCACCATATAGATAATGGTGTAGATGAGTCTAGAATCGTCAAAAAAGTACAATATATAGAGAGTGACCCTGTAAAGCTGGTGTTTGTTGGGCGCCTGTCGGAGCAGAAAAATATTCGCTTATTGTTAGAGGCAGTTGCTCGTGTAAAAGGGCACAATTTCTTGGTTATGATTGCAGGAGAAGGCGCATTTTTGCCTGAACTTAAAGCGTTAGCAGAATCGCTTGATATTACGTCGAAAGTTCGCTTCCTGGGTAATGTTATCGATGTTAAGTCGCTGTTAAATGAGAGTGATGTCTTTGTCATGTCGTCTGCATGGGAAGGACTGCCCATTGCTCAAATTGAAGCAACATTGGCAGGTTTGCCCGTCCTAGTGACCAATGTTGGAGGTTGTTCTGAAATAGTCACCAGCGTCGGAAATGGTGTCGTGGTTGAGGTAGATCTCGAAGAGTATTCGTCAGCACTAGAAACACTTGTTAATGACTACCCACTGCGCTTGCAATTTCACGAAAATGCCATGAAAAATTCCTGGATTTATTCGATTACAACTTCTGTCGACAAGCATTTAGATGTCTATCGGAGTTTATGATGATGGTTGGCCTCAATGACTGCTGATTTTTATGTTTTAATTATTTTCTTGCTGGCTGCGGTTTACTGCATTGGTATCTCTGTAATGTACCGTTGGCTATTGTGGCCATTAGTGCTTGCTTACCTTTTTAGAAGCTTTCTTTTTGTACTTGATTATTTAGCTATTTTTAGACCTCCTGGCGCTGATACCGATGCGTTGCGCTTTACGCGGATGGCATTTGAGTGGTCACTATTAAGTTGGCCAGACTTGTTGTCATTGAATTTATTGTTTAATTCATTATTTTATTCATGGCTCGGCGCCATTATTATGAAGTTGGTGGGCACCTCAGAGCATATTTTGCCGGTTATGAGTTTCTTGTTTGGTTTTGTGGTGGTGGCTACCACGGCTTTAATAGCTTATGACCTTTGGGGCAAGCGAACGGCTACAATCGTAGCTTTGATAATGTCACTTTATCCCTTTGCCGGATTTAACTCAATTTTGGCAATGCGTGAAGAAGTTGCGATTATGTTTTTCATATTGGGTCTATTCTTTTTCCTAAGATGGGTTGGGGGGAAAAGTATTATAGGTTTATTATGGGGTTGTATGTTTTTTGGTATGGCAGTTCTTTTCCATCCTGGGTGGATTGGTGCGTTTATAGGCGTAGGTGGTTATTTAGCTTTCTTTATTTATAAAACATTTAAAAATAAAGACATGTCGAAACTGTCTTTTCAAGATGCCGTTAAGGTGTTGTTGTCCGTAGCAATGCTGGTCATGTCAGTAGGCATGATTGGCTTGAGTGGAGGCATATCATTAGGTAAAGGTGTTGAAATTGGTGGCGATGAAGAGAGTGGAATCGGTGAAGCAATAGAGTCGCGTTTTGAAAGAGAGGCAACAGGTGGCTCTGCTTATCCAGCTTTTATTGCTCAAGGTAATCCCTTTACTCAACCTTGGCTAATACCAGGTCGTGTCATATATTTCCATTTTTCTCCATTTCCTTGGGATATTAGAAGCCCACGTCATCTATTAGGTATGGTTTCATCAGTTCTCTATATATTCTTGGCGTGGCGCCTCTATAAGGGGTGGGGTACGATAAAAAATCGTGAAGAGTGTTTGGCTATGCTGTTCATATTCGGTGCGTTGACGTTTATTTTTGCTATTGGTGTTACCAATATTGGTACCGCTACACGCCATAAAACTAAACTTTTAGGCATCTTTGTTCTTCTTGCAGCTTCTTCTTTTCACACTCTTTCAATTAAATTAAGGAGAGCCTGATTGTTGGACATTCTAATTGTTGCGGGTAACGCTCGTTCGCTGATCGCCAATCGTGGTGATCTTATTCAGGATCTTAAGTCGCAAGGTTTGACTGTGGCAGCAGCGGTGCCCAGTGCAGACTATCTCGCGGAAGTTGAGTCATTAGGTATTCCCATTTATCGATTTGAGATGGGCCGTACGGGTATGAATCCGGTGCATGATTTCAAGACGATTTTGTCGTTACGTAAGCTTATGAAATCATGTAAACCAAAGGCTGTTTTTGGGTACAATATTAAACCCGTTATTTATGGTAGCTTTGCAGCTAAATTAGCTGGCGTGCCACGTATATATTCGATGATTACGGGCTTAGGGCATGTTTTTGCTGGAGGCAATAAGAATAAATATGTCTTAAAAATAGCCTCCTTGCTATATCGAAGCGCCTTGTTTTTTAACACAAAAGTTTTTTTTCAGAACCCAGATGATATCAAAGAATTTAAAGATCGAGGTATTTTGACAGACTCTAATAAGGTCGTTCGGGTATATGGGTCTGGCGTCAATATGGAGCAGTACCCTGCACAGGCATTACCTACTGGAAACGTTACTTTCCTGTATATAGGGCGCCTTCTTTATGAAAAAGGTATTAATGAGTTTTGCGAAGCAGCCGCTCTGATTAAAGCTGACAATCCCCACGCTCGGTTTGTAGCAGTAGGCCCTCATGATCCCACGCTTCCTCACTCATGCAGCAATAGTGACCTAGAGCGTTGGAAGTCTGTCGGCGCCGTAGAATTTATTGGTGGTGTTTCAGGTGTTCGCCCTTGGATAGAGCAAGGCACGGTATTTGTCTTCCCTTCCTATTATCGAGAGGGAACGCCTCGCTGTGTATTGGAAGCGATGAGCATGGGTCGTCCTATTATCACGACGGATTCACCTGGTTGCAGGGAGACGGTTATTAGAGGAGAGAACGGGATATTAGTGCCACCACGTGATCCCAAAGCAGTCGCTGCCGCGATGCAGCGCTTCCTTGATGAACCTTTGCTGGCTGAGCAGATGGGTAAAGCCAGTATACGGTTCGTCGAGGAGTATTATGACGTTCGCAAAGTAAATCGTGTGATCATGGATTCTATGGAGTTGGTATGAATTTTATCGTCAAACGATGTTTCGACTTTGCCGCTAGTCTTATCGCTCTCGTCATATTCTCACCACTGCTTTTGGTCGTTGCTCTGTGGATTAAGCTAGATAGCCAAGGGCCGGTGTTCTTCATGCAACAGCGTGCAGGGCGGGGCGAGCAACCTTTTAAGATATTTAAGTTTCGCACCATGCTGCACCGTGCGCCTAATGAAATTGACCAACATCAAGAGCAGGTGGTAAGTGCTGGCCATGACCCGCGTATTACCCGGGCAGGGCGCTTTATTCGTGCCACCAGCCTCGATGAATTGCCACAACTGATCAACATCTTAATAGGTGATATGAGCGTGGTGGGACCGCGTCCGGTGTTGATGGAGCAAACTGAAGTGGTGCCGCCTAGCTATAAAAAACGCTTTAGTTTGCGTCCAGGATTAACCGGGCTTTCACAGGTGAGGGGGCGACGTAGCCTGGGTTGGCTCCAGCAGCTGGCTTTTGATGCTGAATATGTTGAGAAGCAAAATTTGGCGTTTGATCTCAAAATTTTACTGCTGACCGTTAAAGTGGTGCTGACGGGTAGCGGTATCTACGGTGAAGCAGGATTGAACTGGCGAACATACCGTGATCGTTTGAATGGCCAGCCTCCGCAGGACAGTGACGTTGAAGAGGCAATACGATGAGCCAGCTTAACTTTATGATGATTACCGCGAGCCCTGATGTCGCTGCTTTTATAGAACAGCATGGCGTGGCACGGATCTTCATGGATCAAGAGGTGCTGGGCAAGGCGGAGCGCCAAGGGCATCTGGATACGCATAAAGCGGCCCATACCCTGGAGCAGATCGCTGGCGTTGCCAGCGTGCTTAAGCATGCTGAGTTAATGGTGCGATTGAACCCTCTTCATGTGTCAACGCTTAGCGAAGTGGATGCGGCGATTGAGCATGGCGCCCAGCGTTTGATGCTGCCGATGTTTTCCTCGCGTGACGAGGTGGGGCAGTTTTTGGAACTGGTGAATGGCCGTGTGCCGATTACCTTTCTTGCGGAAACGGCCGCTTCTTTGGTTCGGTTACCCGATTGGCTAGGCTTGCTGACGCCTGGCTATGACGAAGTGCACATTGGCCTCAACGATCTCTCCTTGAGTATGGGCCTTAGCTTTCTGTTTGAACCCATGGCCGCGCGGTTATTAGACCCTGCTGCTGCGGTGCTCAATCAGGCGGGCGTGACCTGGGGTGTGGGTGGTGTTGCGCGGATCGGCCAGGGCGAGCTGCCTGCTGAAACGGTGTTGGGCGAGCACGTTCGTCTGGGTTCGGAGTGGATTATTCTTTCCCGCGCTTTTCACTCGGAGGCAGCCACATCGGCTGCCTTGCTTGAAACTCTCGATTTTCCTGCCGAGATCGAAAAATTACGTCAGGCGGAAACGTATTGGCGTGGCACTGACGAAAGCATGTTGCTCGACAACCAGCGTCAGTTGGCTGAGTGTGCTTACCGACTGGGTAACCGAGGAGCCGCGTGATGTCGCCTCAACCGATCCAGCGAGTGCTCTATCTACAGAAAGCCGAGGTGCTTGATCAGCAGCAGGCGCTTGTTACTCGTGCCTTGGAGGCCGCATTGCCGGATGCGGAAATCTTTTTGCTGGCAGTGTAGAGGCTGTGCCGAGGCATGCTGAATTCGATGTGGTGATTACTCCTACGTTACCGTGGTTGCCCGCGGCGTTGGCAAAACTTGACGGCTATCGCTGGCTACATTTTCTCTCTGCTGGCGTTGAGAAGATCTGGGAAATGGACTTTGATAAAACCGGCACGCTGATGACCAAGAGCAGCGGCGTGCACGGTGCGCCGATGAGCGAATACGCCATTGGCGCGATGTTGTACTTCACTAAACAGTTTGGTCGCTTTCATGATCAGGCGAAGCAGGCGCTATGGCAGCGCAGCTGGCTTGGGGAGCTGTCCGGCTGTCAATTGACTGTTCTAGGGCTTGGACATATCGGCCAGAGCCTTGCCCGGCGTGCCAAGGCGTTCGATATGCAGGTGGTCGGTACTCAGCGTACGCCGCGTGCTATTGAGGGCGTCGATCGGGTGGTGGCACTTGAGGAGATTGGGGTTGAGCTCGCACGTACGGATTTTCTGGTGGTGTGTTTGCCGCTGACCGATGCCACTCGCGGCGTGGTGAATGATCACTTGTTAGCCCAGCTTAAGCCAGGCGCCGTGTTGGTCGATATTTCACGCGGTGGCGTGGTGAGTGGCGAGGCGTTGCTGCGCGCACTGGACAACGGCACGCTGAAAGGCGCCGCCCTGGATGTGTTTGAGCAGCAACCACTGCCTGCAGAGTCCCCGCTATGGAGACGCAGTGATGTGTTGATCACACCGCATGTCTCCGGCACAACGCCCTTCTATTTAGAGCGTGCGCTGGAGGTGTTTGTTGATAACCTGCGCGCTTATCAGCATGGCCAACCCTTTACCACGGCGGTGAGCATTGATGCAGGATACTAATATGCAGCAAGGCAACATTCTTGTAACGGGTGGGGCTGGATATATCGGCTCGCACACCGCGTTGGCTTTACTTGAGGCAGGTTATGAGGTCGTGGTGCTAGATAACCTGATCAATGCCTCAAAGGAGTCTCTGGTTCGTGTTGAGCAAATTACCGGGCGCTCCTTAACCTTTATTGAGGGCGATGTTCGCGATCGCGCCTGCCTAGACCAGCTGTTTAGCGAACATGCTATTCATGCCGTGATCCATTTCGCCGGGTTGAAGGCGGTCGGCGAGAGCGTTGAGCAACCATTGGCTTATTACGATGCCAACGTCAACGGTTCCGTGACGCTGTGCCAAGCGATGGAGCAGGCTGGCGTTTTCCGCTTGGTGTTCAGTTCGTCCGCCACCGTTTATGGACCCGATGCGCCAGTGCCTTATCAGGAAACCATGCCGCGCGGCCGAACGTCGAATCCTTATGGCGCCTCCAAGTCGATAGTCGAGCAAGTCTTGGAAGACGTGGTAAAGAGTGATGAGCGTTGGTCGGTGGCGCTGCTGCGTTATTTCAACCCTATCGGCGCGCATCCATCAGGTCAGTTGGGAGAGGACCCCCAGGGCATTCCCAATAACTTGATGCCCTACATTGCTCAGGTGGCGGTAGGTCGACGCGACGCATTAACCGTCTTCGGCAACGACTATGCCACTGCAGATGGAACCTGTGTCAGAGATTACCTGCATGTCATGGACCTTGCAGAAGGGCATGTCGGCGCGGTGGGCCATCTGAATCAGCCGGGGGTGCATGTCTATAACCTGGGCACTGGCCAGGGGCTTTCAGTGCTTGAGATGGTAAAGGCGTTTGAGCGTGTCAGTGAACGACCTATTCCTTATCAGTTTGCTCCACGTCGCGAGGGTGATTTGGCAGCGTTCTGGGCAGATCCTCACAAGGCCCAGCAGGAGCTTGGTTGGCAGGCACGCCGCAACTTGGATGACATGATGATTGACACTTGGCGTTGGCAACGCCAAAACCCTCACGGTTATCGCACGGATAACAGTGATACGCCCTTAGGGATGTCGCACTCCTGAATATGGGTAACATTTGCGTGGGGGTTATCGGCCTAGGGTACGTAGGACTGCCGCTTGCTGTCGAGTTCGGTAAAGTCATGCCTACAGTGGGCTTCGATATCAACATAAAGCGTATTGCGGAGCTGAATGGTGGTATCGACTCTACCCTGGAAGTTGAGCCGTTGTTATTAGCAGCTTCTAAACAACTTCGTTTTGTCAGTAGCCTTGATGCTTTACGCGCCTGCAATGTGTATATCGTGACCGTACCAACGCCCATAGATAAGAGCCGTCGCCCTGATTTAACACTGTTGATCCAGGCCAGTGAAATGCTTGGAGAGATTATCTCCAAAGGCGATGTGGTGATCTACGAGTCAACGGTTTATCCGGGCGCTACCGAAGAAGAGTGTATTCCCGTTATTGAGCGAATTTCAGGTTTGGCCTATAACCTGGATTTTTTTGCAGGCTACAGCCCTGAACGTATAAATCCAGGTGATAAAGAGCATCGCATAACCAAAATTACCAAAGTGACATCGGGCTCAACTAAAGAGGCAGGAGAATTTGTCGATGCCCTCTACCGCCGCATTATTACGGCAGGTACACACTTAGTAAGCAGTATCCGAGTCGCTGAAGCCGCTAAGGTCATTGAAAACACACAGCGTGATGTGAACATCGCCTTGGTCAATGAATTTGCGGTTATTTTTGAACGGTTAAATATTGATACCGAAGAGGTGCTGCTTGCGGCGGGAACGAAGTGGAACTTTCTGCCCTTTCGCCCGGGGCTCGTTGGGGGGGCATTGTATTGGCGTTGATCCTTACTACCTGACGTACAAAGCCCAGCAGGTGGGCTATCATCCGGACGTTATTCTGTCGGGTCGTCGTATTAACGACGGTATGGGGACTTACGTTGCCAGTCAGCTTATTAAGCAAATGATTAAAAAGCGTATTCAAGTAGAAAAAGCGCATGTATTAGTAATGGGGCTTACGTTCAAAGAAAATTGTTCTGATCTGCGCAATACGCGGGTCGTTGATATTCTTACTGAGTTGTCCGAGTACGATGTTACTTCAGATGTTTATGACCCGCATATCAATCAACAAGAGGCTGAGCAGGCTTATGGTGTTTCAGTCACGGCTTCCCCGGGGTTATGTGCTTACGAAGCCATTGTATTAGCGGTCGCGCACGATGAATTTAGAGAGCTTTCGATAGCGACTATCCGTAGCTGGGGGAAGCCTGTTCATGTGCTATACGATTTAAAATACGTGTTGCCTAAGAATCAAACCGATCTGCGGCTTTAAGCATCGTGGCCCACTGTTCAACTAACAAGGTAATTGATTGAATGAGTGATATCCGTCGGCCTGCAGCCATAGAGGCTCCCTTGAATAGCGATGATGACAGCAGAGGTGATTTGCGTCATGGCTCGCAATGTCACCCCAGCGAGCGGTATTACTACAGTACCTACGGCTTCACTGTTGTTTCGCATATCCCCTTACCGGAACTCACTCCGATAGACTCGTGTGATCAGCCCGATATTGAAATTGTCGCTGGGGATGTTGACCAGACACTGTCAAACGGGCGTCAGGTTAATCGCTGGTTACAAATGGGGGATGATCAGTGCCAGATGTGGATTGAAGGTATTGCAAATTACCGTGTCGAGAGTGGCAAGCGGATCGTTGTTGACCGGCGGGTTAAAGAACCGATGGCTGCAGCAGCTTCCCCGGCAGATGTCCGTGTTTATCTTTTGGGCAGTGCGTTAGGTGTGCTGGCCTATCAGCGCGGCTGGTTGCCATTACATATCAATGCAGTGCAAGCGCCCTCGGGCGCCGTGTGGGCGTTTACCGGGCCGTCTGGCGCGGGTAAATCGACCATGGGCGCATGGCTACATACTCGACTCGGCTGGCCGCAAATCACCGACGATGTGGCCGTGGTAAAGCCCGAGGACCAACTGCCGTTATTATATGCAGGCCCTCGGAAAATAAAGCTTTGGATAGAAACGATGGAAGCACTGCAAATAGGCATGCAGGGCGCGCAGCGTGATTTAAGCAGGGCTGACAAATTTCATATCCCCTTAAGCAATACGAACGAAGCAATGATTTTAGCCCCCCTGCAGCACCTCGTCATTTTGGAGCGGGGCGCTGAGGGTAGCGAGCCTAGCTTAACGGAAGTGTTCGGTGATGAAGCCGTTGTCATGCTGCTTGATACGCTTTATCGAGCTGAATTCGGCCGTGAATTCATGGCACCCGAAAAAATAGTGCAAATGTGCGAAAAGCTGGCGGCAAAATTACATATCTATCGTTTCGCACGTCCGTGGGGGTTCGATGCCATGGCCGAAAATTTGGCACCAATTTTGAAAAAAGCGAAATTAAGCTAGTGACTTTTGTTGCCCTTATAGTAATATTAGGTATCTGAATGTAACTTTTGTTTTGCAGCGCGCTACGGTAGTGAAGCAAGCTTGCTGTCTGCGAAAGCGCATACAGAGGTCATTATGACAAGCATGGTTTTCTCAGCGCCTATCCTAGGCACCTTGAGCAGACCAAGTAATAAAAAGCAAAAGGAGCATAGGCATGGGAACGACTAAAGTACGTAAAGTTTATGAGCGTCCGGTGTTAGTGGAAATCGGATCAATGGCCGAAAAAAACCGAGTTCTTCTTCTCACCTGGTTTCTTCGAAAAGCTGTTTGAATACAAGAAGCACTATTTCCACAAAAAATATGGTAATCATCATCCGAGCTTTCCGGATACACCGGATTTCTCCTAAGCTGTTCGCTGTTCGAAATGCTCGGGCGGAAGAGTTTTTTTGCCTGGGTAGTGCTTAGCGAAACGTCATTCGGCCTGCAGCGTTTATGGAGCTGCAGGCTTTTTGTTGTATGTTGTAAGCCAAAGAAAGCGATGACGAGGGCTGTTTAATACTCGTATATCTTAACCTACATTTTTTAAAGTGCTGATGAATGTTTAGTTGGTGTATCGTTGCCAACAACAGTGTGCTTGTCAGGATTTATCAAGGGAATCACGATGGCTGAGAGACGTGCTACCAGTTCAGCGGACGATAGTCTGTCAGAGCAAAAGGAAAGGCGTGGCAATTTACCTGCCATTAATCAGCGTTACTACTACCTTACCTACGGGCTCAAAATATGCTCTACGCTTGAGCTACCTGAGCTTCCTGAAATTGCCCCATGTGAACATCCGGATGTGTTAGTAACAACACCCGGCGTGGCTGATCGGCTTGAAGAGGGTTCCTATCTCACAAATTGGTTAGAAGTGGGAGATGACCGCTGTCAGATTACTGTAGAAGGCATAGCTCGCTACCGTGTTGAAGAGGGGCAGCGTATATTGCTTGACCGTCGAGTGCCAAGGGGAGTAGATCCTGTCGCTGACCCAGGCGACGTGCGCCTGTTTCTGCTAGGTAGTGCCTTAGGAGCGTTGCTACATCAACGTCATTGGTTACCGCTTCACGTTAGCGCCCTTAATACCCCTGCAGGGGCATGGGCATTTACCGGCCACTCGGGTGCTGGTAAGTCTACCATGAGCGCATGGTTACACTTTTCTCAGCAGTGGCCGTTAATTACCGACGATGTTGCGGTTATTAAACCAGATGACACTGAGCCGCTTCTTCATCCAGGGCCGGCGCGTGTAAAGCTTTGGCGTGATGCACTGAAGGCGTTGGGAATTGAAACAGAAGGACTTGTGAGAGATCTGATGCGTGCCGACAAGTTTCATCTCATGATGAACAAAGGCGTCCGTTATGATGCACATCGCTTAAATGCGTTAGTTCAGTTAGAGCGTGCCGATGAAGGTGAAGAAGCAAGCCTTCAGAAGTTGTCGGGAATAGAGGCTTTTAAAACCGTGATGGGGGCCATTTACCGCCCTGAGCTAGGCGGTGAATTTAATACTGACGAACAGCTGATGCGGGAAAGTATACGCTTGGCGCAGCAAATTAGTGTTTATCGCTTTCGACGCCCTTGGTCATTAGAGGATATGGATAAAAACTTAAAGCCTCTGCTTGATGAAATTAACACTCAGGCAAATAAGTAGCCACTTTAGAGTAAGAGATTCACTAGCTACACCTAGGCAATCATTGTTTAGACCACTAGGGGCTCTTTACTTCTGCCAGAGTAGCAACGGGATAAATTCGTTAGCGTTGAGAGTAGGCTAAGTCGCTAAAACTGTCTACAATTCCTCGGAGAGGCTATTGACCTTGGCTGAAAAGTCAGTTTTTACGCCTCACCAAGAAAGAATAGATGGTATTCTTTTATGGATGATTATCCAGATCATCCTTCTAGGCGCAGAGTTAGTAGCGGCCACTGATTATCGAGATAGCATAAAGCTTACACCGGCGCACTTTCGGTATTACTAACCTTCTCCCTATAATGATCCAGGGTCTTCCACTAGTATCGATATAAATGTTTTCCCATGTTATTTTTGATAAAAGTGGTTTCTTTAGAAAATTCATCGTTTTCATGCATTTTAACTTTTTCAAAAGCTTCAGAAAAATCAAAACAATCAAAAACAGTAGGCCTTTTTTTCAACTCAGCAAACTCCTCTAGCTTACATAATGCCGTTTCGAAATCAAAAAAAATATCTTCAAACCATATGTCAGTTACCTTGCTAGGGTCACATTTCTTCAGCATAGCAGACATTCGGTCATACCTAGGTAAGTATTCACTTACGAAATGAGAAGCTGCTTCACTAGGCATCATGGTGTGATATCGCTTTTTTCTTTTTAACAAAAAATCAATAAATTGATCTCTAGGGTCGCGCCTCACCACTACGATTTTAACATCACTCAAAATATCCGATATTATACAACCGTAGCGTTCATCAAATAAAAGTCTTGGTGTGAAAAGTTGGTCGATGACGACTTTTTTATCACTGCTAACACAGCTTTTCAATGAAGCAAAATACGTATCCATCATTTCTTGAATTTTTAGTTGTCTAGTAGATATTTCAAGACTATTCGCTTCATTAAGAAAAAGCTCTAGCTCTTTCAGCATGCTTTTTGTATGTAAAGAAAATCCTGGTAATCGCTTATCATATGATCGTTTCCCACTCCGATATTGATTAACTTTATCAATAATTCTTTGGGGAGCGCCAGGCAGCCTAAGTAAAAGAGAAAAAAGCCACACGGCTGGCGGTAGGGATTTTATCTCCAAACCCTATAAGTGACCGTTTTACATTAAAAAAACTCCTCTGCTGTTGGAGTCTCGTGCGCATATATTTTGGATGCAATATCATATAGGCCAGACTCACCTATACGCAATTCACCTTCCAATACCTTCACTTCCTCATAAGCAGAGACAATATCGATCCAGGGTGTAGATCCCGTTGATACGGATCCTCCAATTGAAATTATCATTATATACACCTGGTGATTCAAGTTTAAAATTGCTTTTGAATAAGCAAAAGATCTTATAATAAATATGTAATAATTTTATCATAATATATTAAAACAGAAAGTCTGATTAGACTTCAAGAAAATGCCGTCAATTGCGTATCATTAAGAAAAATGCATTGAAGTTAGAGGGTTGCAGTAATTTTATTAACTTTTTAAGTTGATTGGTTAATTCAATGACTATTAAAACAATAAAAATTCAATATAAATTGCTATTTTTTCTAAATCTCAGTAATGACGATTTTGATCTGGCGACCTGTCAATTTTAAGTAACAAGCTCAATATCAAATTCTTGAGGAAAAGTAGTCTTTAGTACCGTTGGTAAGTGCGTAAGGGATCCACTAACTCCTTCTAGGAAGTCATTGTTTCGATCGGTAGCTCCTTAAGCCATCGCTTGAGTAGCAAAGGGCTGAAATCACTAGTGTTGAAAGTAGTCAACGGTGAGCCACGCATGTTTGCTTGTACTCTCTGGTAAGCCAGATTTTCAATTCTGTCTTGATGGGATTTGAGGATTGCGAATCTATCCACTTAAAATATCAAATATATCAATTTCTTATATAGCAGCCGACAATGGTGTAATGCTGAAAGCTCTGCCCACCCGAAACGGGTATGCGGCCAGCTGTTACCCAGGCGTGGGCTTTAAATTGATTCGTTTCAGGGTCTCGGCAAAGGCCAAAGTATAGCGAGTAAGGGATGCGATAAATCCCTAACAGTAGGCGGGCAGTAATAGCTTGAGGGAAACAGTTAGACACCCAGGGGCAGTAGCGTGCAGTTAAGCGTACTACCCGAGCAATACGTAATGCCTGCGTCTCTTGTTTATCTTCCAAAATATGTGAGTAAGCACTTACACCTACCGCCTTGCCAAGGTAGGGAGCAATGCGCCGAAAAGTGAGGGTAACAATCATCAGCCTACTAATGCCAAGCATTAGCCAGACGGGGACGAACCAGCATTTGGTAAAAGCGGGCTTTAGAAAAAAACTGCCCACTTTATGGTTAGGCGATGTTAAGTTGCGGCGCAATTTTTAACCCTTACTTATTAACTGGCTCTATTAGATCGACCTTCATCAGGTCTTGAGCAAAGCGGATAATATCTTGCTGGCAAGTGTCGGTATCAATGTCGTACTCCTGGCAAATGGCATTCACTAGATCATCGATGCTGGCGGGTGTTTCAAGCAGTTCCCAGGCGCGAGCCCCAACACCTGAAATACCATAATAGCGGCCCAACTTTTCATTCATCATGACAAGGTCACCGTCCAAATTGGCGGCAATCATGTCAGGATTACGTTGTAAAAGGGTCGATGTGGAAATATCTGTGTTAGAAATCAAGGTGTTAGTGGCGTTTGTAGAGGTCATCTTAAAGGCTTCATTGTGAACACGGAATTGGTTTGGTAATTCTATTACTTAACTATAGATAAAGCTTTTGAATAAATTAACAAAAATATTTTCTTACACGCAATAAAGCGCATGCCACATAAAGTGGCATGCGTCGCACTTACAAACGTAGTGCATCAAATCAAGAGCCTGGAGCCCAGGCAGTGTTATTACGTCCACCCATTTGATCAGCATTGGGTTGATCACCGGCTTCAGTAATGTCTTTCATCGCGCCTAGTTCTTGCAACATAGGGGCTTCATAGGTTTTGCGTTCTGTATTTAGCATGTCGATTCCCTTAGGTTGAGCGATGCCTTCCTTGAGGCAACAAACACACTATAGTAACTGTTACGTTACTCGTCCACCTATATTTGTTACATTTGATTACCGTGGCCTAAAATAATCACCCATTTGAGCGGTTTTGCCTAAAATCCGATATTTAATCAGCCATTATTTCTGTTAAGTGACTGATTATATTTGCTTTATTTTAATTTGCTTCTTAGTAAATTTTTTTTAAAAAAAGCCATTTTTTCACTCTTGATGCACTATATTGATTCAAGTGAGCATAAAAAATGAACCACATGAAGGCAGGGGGCCCCTAAATTACGTATCAATGGTGTTTTTTTGTAACCATATGTTTTGTAAAATTTAATTAATAATTAACCTGTTGGTAAGTGCATGATTTTACTTTTTTCAATGAAGCTACTTGAGTGAAAGTAGCTGCTGTAGCTCAGCTGATCATGGATCATATAGGCTTGATAAATAAAAAAAACCGCATGCCACGTAATGTGACATGCGGTGTATTACTTACAGCTCACTGACTAAATCAGGAGCCTACATCAAACGCAGTGCCGTCTTGGCCCTGGAATGTGTCGCTAAAAGCCTGACTACCATTTTCGGTAATCTCTTTCATTGCGCCTAGCTCTTGAAGCGAAGGCGTTTCGTAGGTCTTGCGATCCATATGTAACATATAGCTCTCCTTTAACAACAGAAATGTTGCCTCAAATGCGACAACACAACCACTATAGTAAGTTGGCTGTTACACGTCTATTATATTTGGTTGCGTTGGTTTACTCATTTTGTTCGTCAGCGTAGCGCACGAAGCGTCCTACCGACAAACCACGCAGCATTCTTGTTCGGTAGCGTAGTTCGGCCTCCTTGCCATCTAATGCGCCATGAGAGGGCCATTCGTCTAACGCTTTCTCCAGGCTTTCGATATCTAGGTAGTCGCCAGCGCTACCGTGCGCTTTAAGCTTTTCGATCTCCTCACGAATTTGCGGTAATGCGGTATCTAACTGTTCGTACCAATCCGCTGACTGTAAGCCGCGGGTTTTTACATCAAGAATTTCCGGCGGAAGTACATCTTTCATAAGACGCATCAGTAGCCATTTAAATTGCCCGCCCCCTACGTATTGAGATTCAGGGATGGCTAAACAAAACTCAATCAAGCGCACGTCGGCAGTAGGGTCGCGCATTTCAATACCAAAGGTGTTCGCAAGAGCGTTGTAATCACCATTTTCCATCATGTTGATCGATTGAATGCGCTGTTGGCGGCCTTGCCAAGCGGGCTGAAAGCTGGTGTCAACGCCAGCTTGCTTAGCTCGCTGTTGCGTACCCAGCTGCTTAGACCAAGCTGGGCGAATGGCTGAATATTTCGTTAACGACAATATCCTGCCACGTGCTGCTTCGCGCAGTCGCCATATAACATTAGGCCATAATGGGGCCAGGCACGGTCTCAGCAAGTTTCGCCATTTCAGCGAAGGCTGATGCTGGATTAGCCCTTTGCATACTCTATAAAGTGTTATCCACCGCCCCTTGCGCAATAGCCACGCCAAGTATGGGTAGCCTTCGTAAGAGATGCTGAAGTTACCCATGGAGCCTGTTAATAGTACTTTGATGCCGCGCTGGGCGGCATTTTTGCGAATCGCTATCCACCAGCCCATATTGCATATATTGAAGGGAGGACGATCTAGCAGCTCAACAACTTCCTGCAATTGATCAAGCGGCGTTGTCTCCCCAGTGCGGATCAACGTGTGCTCAATGTTGCTAAACCGTTTTACCAAAGCGCTGGCGCCAACGGACTCATCCGCGTGGCGCCCGCGTATCACTGGCCCGTCAAACCCTTCCCGTGGCACGGCGGTAAAGGCTGTTATTGATTGGTTGCGTTTGGCCAGTAATTTAGCCGCAGTGGCTGTCACTGTAGAGCTATCTAAACCTGAGCTGAGTTCTGCACCTATCGGCCCATTTGCTCGCAAGCGCCGATTAACCGCCTGTTCGAGCTGCTCTCGAAGCGCATCAACATACGCTTCGTCACTATCAAGCTTGAGCTCGTAGTCAGGGTCGAAGCGATGATAAAAATGCGTATTGACTTGCCCATTTTCAAACAAAGCTACCTGACCGGCTTCAACACGATAAACATCTTTATATAACGTCTCAGGCCCTGACGAAGGAATCAGGCATAAATAGTCGTGCAACTGCTCTTCGCTGATGGCTTTAGTAAGGCCGGGTATCGCAAACAGTGCCTTGGGCATTGTCGCAAACGCTAACAGGCTGCTTTGCTGATGCCAGTAAAGGGGACGCATACCCAAAGGGTCGCGGGCTAGCCATAGGCGCTGACGCTGCGGCTCCCAACATGCCAATGCGAAATCACCAAGTAAATGCTTAGGAGTTTCTGTGTCCCAGCGCAGGCAGGCTTGATAAACCAGCTCGCTATCGGCCATTAAGGCTGCTTGGGTCGTATCGATGCTGAGCTTTTCACACAGCTCATCGCGGTTATCTATCCGGCCATCAAACACCATGGCCAGTTTATCTGCCGCGCGCCAAAGGGGCTGTTGGTCTAGGCTGTCTTCTGGCGTAGTGCGTAACAAGGCGCGTGAGAGACCTGCGTTCTGCTGGTGCCAGCTATGCTGGGCATCGCGTCCGTAAGGCGTTAGCAGCGTCTGCATACGTTGCAGGGTACTGCGATCAATGGCACTCGCATCAAGTTGAATAAGCCCTGCAATAGCGCTCATGGTAAAGCCTCATTGGTTTGCGCTGGCACAAGCAGGTCGCCCAGCTTTTCAAATAATGTTTCTGCTACTGCTTCGGGGCTTCTAACGGTGACGGCGTTGTTATAAAAACGAGCTACATCTTGGCCTGTCCCAATCGCCGCCAGGCTGATAGGACTTTTCTCAATATCATTAATGATCAAGCGCAGGTGGCGCTCCAAAAAAATCACGACCATTAGCCTGGGTGGTGGCTTTGTCGTAGGGCGCACCATCCGAGATAACGATCATGATTTTGCGCGGCTGGGGCTGGCGGCTGAGCCGATTGGCCGCCCAGTGTAATGCCTCACCATCAATATTTTCATGGCCAGGCATCTGTCGTAACAGCAAGCCTAAGTTATGTTTAGTTCGTCGCCATGGCTGCTCAGGGATTTTATAAATAATATGTTGTAGTGCATTCAGGCGTCCTGGCTGCTCAGGCTTCCCGAGCTCTTGCCAGCGTCTAAAAACCGGATTGTCGGCGGTGTAACGCGTAGTGAAGCCCAGGACTTCGCAGCGTATCTTACAGTTTTCTAATGTATGCACCGCTAGTTCAATGGCGATAGCCGCCATTTGCCGACGCTTTATGTCCATAGAGCCAGACTGATCGACCAAAAGTGTCACGCTGGCTTCTGGCATAAGCGCTTCTTTTTCTATACGGAAAACGCGCTGGATAGGCTTGTCGTCGAGTAACCTCGCTAAACGCCGGTTGTCTAACCTGCCATCTTCTTGATCGAATAACCAGCGGCGCTGACTGGCGGCTAACAGGCGTCTTTGCAGGCGATGAGCAAGCTGCTTGATACGTCGCTGGTCAAGCTGGTGGAGTTCTTTTAGCGCCTCTATATCATCAGGCTTTAACCAATAGCTGGCAGGCTGCACGGTATCCCAGTGGCGAGAGAAAACCGCGTAATTCTGTTTTTGGTCGTCTCGTTCAGAGAGTTCGTCTGCCAAGCCAGATTCCGTTAACTCTTCACTAGCAGACTCATCTTCCTCTGCCTCATTTTGATCATCTAAATCTTGACTGGTGTTGACCTGCGGTGGAGATGTTAGAGGCAGCGTATAAAAACGGGCAAGTTGTTGAACGATGGGCAGCACACTAGAAGCGAACTCGCTGCTTTCCTGAAGGTGATGAGACGCTATTTGCAGTCCATTTTTTAGCTCATCGTCACTTAGAGTAGGCATGGGGAGGGCAGCGGGTTGTTGTCCCCTTATCTGACGCAATGCCCGCTTTAATAAACTTTTGGGCGCAGGCTGTGGCTGCGCTGAAAGTAGAATCTCGTTATCAGCAGGCATTCCTAGGAAAATAAGGCGCGCAGCCTGATAAAGCGCAGCCATTTCTTTATTGGCAGGGGCCGTGGTGACAGGGTTCGCTAAATTGTGTGCTATACCAGGTAATTCTTGTATAGCAATGGTTTCCACTCTGGCACGCTCAAGCAAGCTGTACCAGCTTTGCTCATTATCGGTAAATCTGGTTTGTTGCTTTGCATCATGCCAGCGACGCCATGCAGCAAGTGCATCTGCTGCTCCACGGTGTTTTAGTGAAGCTGGCTGAGTGCTTGTCAAAAGGGAAGGGGTAATACGCCCAGAAGAATAGGTGCGCGTCCACGCCTCTAAAAGCGCTTGCTCATGACTGGTGCGCAACGGCATTACTTGGCCCTCATATCAGCTCAACATCAAAACAGCGTTGATAAATTTCAGAAACCAGTGAGCGCTCGACTTCATCGCAACGGTTGAAAAAGCTAAGACGCATCGCTTCATGGGGGTCATTGAGCAGTAAGCTATTCTCTCCCCAAGAAATCAATGTACGTAGCGATATAAGGGTGGTGACATCGCCTTGTGCAAATGCTTGGCGAAGAAGACCCGCGCAGGTAACCATGCGTTGAACTTGTTCGGAGGGTAATTCACTGAGCTTTCTTTGTAGCAGGTGCATTTCAGCTTCTTCTGACATATAACCAAGCTCGGTGGTCACGTGCCAACGGTCAAGCTGGGCTTGGTTAAGAGCCTGGGTACCTACATAAAGCCCTGAAGCATCTCCCTGGCCCGCAGTATTCGCCGTCGCAAAAAGTCGGAAAGAAGGATGGGGAGTAATCACTTGATTTTGATCAAGTAAAGTTAATTTACCTTGTGTTTCAAGTACGCGCTGAATCACAAACATGACGTCAGGGCGTCCTGCATCATATTCATCGAGAATAAGTGCGATGGGGCGCTGCATGGCCCAGACCAACATGCCGGGCACAAATTCTGTAACTTGTTTTCCGTCACGAATGACCACCATATCGCGACCTATCAAGTCGGCTCGGGTAATATGACCATCTAGGTTTATGCGTATGCATGGCCAATTTAGGTGAGCAGCAACCTGTTCGATATGCGACGACTTACCGCTGCCATGCGGGCCATACACATAGACGCGCCGATTTTGCGCAAAACCCATCAAAATGGCCCGCGTTGCACTCTCAACAAAATGAAAGTGGGGATCTATCTCTGGTACGTGCTCTTCAGCCTTTGAAAAATAGGGAATTTCCCAGGGCATTTGTACGTTAAAGACATCGTTAGCATTGCAGTGTGAGTCGGGTTGAGGCGTAGAGGTGGTCATAGCGTCGAATTGTCATCCTTTATGTGTTCTGATCATCTAGCGGACGTAGTTCAATGCGTAAAATTGACCTTGAACAGCGTCCATTTTGATGAAGATACAGCCTGAATCATTGAAATGTTAATTCTGTTTACATAAGGTAACATTAAATGTAAAGATAATAGTCAAATTTGATGAGTTGTCGCACCATACATATAATTAAATCGAGATAAGCTTGCATCACTAACGCCTCACTTTTGAGAGAAATGCCCTGTAAGTTGTTGTTTTTGGGTAGGGGTGACAGTGATCCCGCAAGCAGATACCCAAACAGTATAGGTTTTGATTGGTTTACAAATTGTCTGGTTCAAACGTTTTAATTGATATTGATAATCGTTCATGAGCCGGTGGCCCCTTCCCAAGGCAGGAATAATTGAAGAATATGGATGAGCGTATGATGCCTGATTGTCCTGTCCAACACATGGCAGATCCTAACTTTCAGCTACTTTTGTTGTTATCGCGGCTAGATTTGAGTCAAGAACAGATTCAGGTGGCCAGCGAGCTCATCCCTCTCGTGCATGACTGGGAAGGGTTTATTTATCAGGCATCAGAGCGCTTTGTATTACCTGTTGTGCACGGGCATCTTAGCCGGTGGTGGAAAGATCAAATTCCGGTCGACTATCTCGATATAATGAAGCTCTACTCATTACGTGCCTTACAGCATAATTTGAATATTACATCGGAATTTAAAAATATAGTAAGGGATGTGCTATCGCCGCTAGGCATCCCACACCTCTGTTTCAAAGGGCCTACGCTAGCGTTTCAATTCTACAATGAGCCTGCACAGCGGCTATGCCGAGATGTGGATATCCTGGTTTCCAAAAATGATCTGCCGCGCATTTTGCAATATGCATTGAATAACGGATACCAGCCCCATGATCCAAAAGAATTGACAGCTAATGATGAAAGCGTTGCTTTCGTAGCACATCATCAAAAAGTCGTTACATTACTCTCACCACGTAACGTTGCTGTGGAATTTCATACTAAGATCGATAATACCGGATCCGTGTTTGATGCATCGCAAATGATAGCAAAGCGTCAACCTATCACCATCAATAATATTAATACCTTTGTGATGCCTGTCAGTGAGCTGTTTGTTTATCTATGCTGGCACCATACCAAGCACTATTGGTCTCGGCTGCATTGGTTAGTTGATATCACTGCGATGCAAGCCCATAAGGATTTTAATATTGAAGAGGTAATGGCATGTGCTGATCGGCATGCATTAAGCAGTACGGTAAGGTCATGTTTGGAAATGGTAGACTTTTTTAGTGCACCTACCATAAACGATATTGAAAATTTATCGCCTAATACCCGTGAGTTGGTGCGCACCGCTATCTTGGCAATGCATGGTGATATTGAGTTCGAACACTCCTTGAGCCGTACAAAGCCGACACCTGATTTTTCTTTTACCTGGCAAACCAATAGCGCTCATATCTGGCAATGGCGATTAACAGGCTGGAAGCGAATATTTCGTCCGACCTACGAAAATTATGCAGCTTGGCCACTTTCCCCGCGGTGGCAATGGGTATATCGCTGCATCCGTCCTTTTCATGAAGCTTATTCGCGTTTAGCTCAAAAATGAAACAACTAATTAATAGTGTGGGGCAAATTGAATGACTTCAGTTAATAAGCTTTTTGCGTCTTTTTCTTCGCTGATGCGTATTCTTTCTATCTCTTGGAAAAGTAGCAGAAAATGGACGTTGTTAAGTACTTTTTTTTATAGCACTTGAAATCATTTCCGGACTTGGTGTGCTTTATCTTTTAAAGCAGATGGTCGACGTGGTAACCGAGGTGCTTGCTGAGCCAACGGCTGCAGACAATGTGGGTGAAGTATTACACTATGTGGTGCTAACAGGCTTGGGAACGCTTGCCTATGTCGTGGCAAGAGCGTTAGCCGGATTCGCCCGTGAAACTCAGGGAATGTTAGTCGCTGACCATGTCGACAATATGGTGCAAGAGACGGCAATCAGTGTCGATCTCGCTTTTTATGAAAGCCCGCTTTATCACGATACGCTGGAGCGGGCCCGCCAATCTGGAAGCCAGCGACCTGCTCAAGTTGCCAGCAATTTAATGTTACTGGGCAAGAATATTTTAATGTTGGCGGCCATCGTTGTAATGATTGCCACCATTAACTGGCTTTTATTGCCGATAATTCTATTTGCCATCGTTCCTGCATTAATTGCACGGATTTATTTTACGCGCATTCTTTACGATTGGCAGCGTAGAAGAACTCAAATGGAGCGTCGGGCAGGGTATTTAGATTGGTTAATGACCTCGGATATTCATGCGAAAGAACTTCGTCTTAATCAGTTAGGCAATTTTCTAAGGTTTAAATACAAACATATTCGCGACGATATTCGCGGTGAAAAACTTGCCATCAGCCGCAAGCGTACCATGGTGGAATCTATCGTTGCGGTAGTTGCATCGATGATATTTTTTACCTCGCTGGGCTACTTGGCTTGGCAGACCGCTCAAGGGCAAAATAGTGTTGGCGAACTAGTACTGTTTTTATTGATTTTTCAGCGCGCCCAAACAATGGGGCAAGAGCTTGTTCAGCAACTTTCCAAGCTTTATGAAGATCATTTATATATGGGCATGCTGTTTGAGTTTATGGATATGCAGCATACCGTTCCAAGGTCAACACAGCCTGTCAAAATTGTACACTCTGAAAAAGCTAACTTAAAACTAGAAAATGTATGCTTTGCCTATCCGGGAACTCATAAAAACGTAATTAAAAACGTGAATATGGAGATTAAACCAGGCCAGATTGTGGCATTGGTCGGTGCTAACGGCTCTGGTAAAACATCGTTAATTAAATTAATGACGCGTTTGTATGATCCTACTGAAGGCAGTATTCAGATTAACGGAATCGATGCTCAGAACTGTGATATCGATGAGTATCGGCAGCTTTTCAGCGTGATATTTCAAGATTATTCGCATTATGCGGAATCTGTTCACGAGAACATTCGCTTTGGTCATATAAATGGTAGCGACGCAGCACAAACTGTCCCATGGGCTGCTGAAAACGCAGGTGCTGCTGCCTTTATTGAAGAGTTGGACGACAAGTACGACACCATGCTGACTCGCCTATTCGACAATGGCAAAGAGCTGAGTGTCGGACAATGGCAAAAAATTGCACTTGCCCGCGCCTTTATGCTTAAGTCTAATATTGTTATTTTGGATGAGCCTACCAGCGCGATGGATCCTGTCGCGGAATCGGAGCTGTTTGAAAACTTCCGGGAGCGTATTAGCCACCGTTCCGCCTTGGTTATTAGTCACAGATTGTCAACAATTCGATTGGCTGACTACATCTATGTGATGGACGATGGGGAGATCAAAGAGTCTGGTACCCATGAATCGTTGTTTGAGCTAGGTGGGATCTATCACGACTTGTTCAGTCGCCAAGCTAAATATTATCAACATGATCTTATTTGAATGAATACTATACAGACCGTACGGCAAGGATGGGTCGGCAGGACGCTTTCGTTAGTTAATGGCATTATTGTTTTTGGTTTCGCTGCAACGCTTGTGCTTATTCCGGTTTCATATTGGTGGTTTGGGGTTGCTGCCCTAGTATCTTCGCTACTGGGGGTTGCCACCCTTATTAGCTATCGATACTTTCCACAAATCTACACGCGTGACGACTACAAACTGGTAGGCGCCCTTGTGTTTTTCGGTAGTGTTTGGTGGTGGAGTGTATTAAATGGCAACACCTTGCCCTGGGTGGATTATGAAGGGTTTCACCGGATACATCTTTGGCCTTTTATAGCTGCGCTTTTTTGCTAGCACTGCGTGTTTTCCCCCCCTCGCCTCATTGGCTTTGGTTAGGTGTGTGCTGCGGAGCAGTAGGCACCGGCATAATTGCGATATATGAAAGAGTCTTTATTGGCTTAGAGAGAGCTGATAATGGTATTAACGCCATTCCCTTTGGTAATTTGTCACTTCTTATGGGTGTGCTTTCGTTAGTCGCGGGTATTTATTATTTTCAAAACAGCGACAACTTTATTATTGGCTGTTGGTTTTAGCTATTAGTGCTGCTTTTATGGGGTTTTTAGCTTCTTTATTATCAGGTACCCGAGGTGGTTGGGTGTCGATTCCTTTTTTGGCTGCTTTGCTATTGCCAGCAACGAAGCATTTGATAAGTTATAAAGTTCGCAATATAGCTATTCTATTCATAGTTTTAATAATCGTCGCTATCATCGCCTACCCCCCGACAGGCGTATGGTTACGCTTAGTAGCTATATTTGACGATATTTATAAATACCTTATAACAGATAGTGCTAATTCCTCTTTAGGTGTTCGCTTCGAACTTTGGCGGGCCGGGTGGTATATGTTCAAAGAGAACCCAGTACTGGGTGTGGGAGAAGGAGGCGTACAGGTTTGGCTAGATGCATTAACAGCTAAAGGCACTCTTTATGAAAGAATCGCTGATTATCCGCAGCTACATAGCGATATGATTGATACCCTTGCCCGTAGGGGTGGGGTAGGGTTGATCAGTTTGTTACTGGTCTATATAGCTTTTGCAGCGGCATTTACTAAAAAACTGCTACAGGCCGAGGATAATATACGAGTGCGTCTTTTGGCGGTAAGCGGGACGATGGTTGTCATTGCGTTTTTTGATTTTGGTCTTACACAAGCAATGTTTAGAGACTTAAGAGCGTTTAGCGGCTTTTTAGGCTTTAGTGTCGCCATATGGGGCTGCTTAGGTTATCAGTTGCAGGCACAACCATTACCATCCACGTCATTATCGGCTAAACCGTCATCAGAGAGTGATCGTTTTCCTGAAATTAAGCCCACTGAATAAATCCTCATAAGGATTTATTCAGTGACTTGCCGCTCTGCCCAGATGCTTTTCTTAGTTATTGGGCGTTCAAGAACTCCTCCACATTGAGCAGTATTAGCTCATTATCATCGGCGTGACCCTCCTGACGACCAATTGAGAAAGGGTAGTTATTGTCATTGGCGACCACGATGGTGTTCTCATCAACGAGATCTACGTTCTCGATGGTCACAAACGGAAAATTAAAGGTGCCGTTGAGTGTGCCCCGCGGTGCAAGGCCGTCTGGATCCTGGATATCCATAAGGTCTATATAGGCGATTTTCTCAAGTACACCCTGTTCATTTGTACGCTCGAGGTCGATGAGATAGATGCGTTTGAACTCGGCGGGATTGTCTGCCCACTCTTCTCGCGGGTCTCCCTGACGGCTATCGCGCTCAATGATTAGGGCGCGAGTCCCCCCAATAAGATTGAAATCGCCAATAGCATGGTCTGCAGACTCGAGAGGGTAATAGCGGGTTGTGTCACCCCATTCGGCGGTTTCAGCATTGAGCTCGAACATTCTTAACACGGGGGTACCATCAATGCTTTCTGGGGCGTTGGCGGTGCTGTCCCAGATCGGCTTTTCCAGCAACGGATAGAGGGTGGCCTGGTCTTCGGCGAGAGCCATGCCTTCATAGCCGCCGGAGCGAAACACCACCACATCATCAGCGAGGGGCGCGCCGGGGTTCGGGGTAAGGGCTAAGGCATTGTCGGGGGAGCGCAATAGTATACCGCCAGGGTCTGTGGCCAGCACTTGAAGTACTTCGCCCTTATTATCGACTTGAATAATCCAAGGGCCGAACTCATCCCCAATCCAATAGGTATCGCCCACGGGCTGTATCGATTCAGGGTCAAAATCAGCGCCGGTTAAAAAACGACCTGGGGTGGCTTCATTCATAATGGGGAAGGGTACCTTACGGTTTGGATCCGAGAGTTGAACGGTTTCCTCAATGGCGACGCGTCCAGTGTCCCAGTCGGGCTTTATGATGTTAAGCATCAGAATGACGTCGGAGGAGTTCGCTTTGGAACCGAAACCGTTATCGGTCAGCACCAGAAAGCGCCCATCGCCTAGCGAGCGAATACCGGAAAATCCCTGCAACGGCTGACTGGGAAAGGGCAGCGCTAAGCCAGTGTCTTGCACGTTTGTATATAGCTGCTCAACGCGCCCCTCTTGACCGGTAAAACGGCCTGATACGTTGTAGTGTTCAGCGGCACCAGCAGGAGGCGCTACAAAGGTGCTGCCGGGTAGTTGGGCATGACCCGTCAAGGTGGCGGTAAATAACTGCTGAGCGTCTGCTGCACTGGTAAACGCAAAGGCGAGTAGAGCAGTGGCGAGTATCGGTTTCATCATCGCTATTTCACCATTTAAGAGAGTGGAAGATTAGAACAGTTTCAGCGATCGCTAATTTTCCTCGGCGATAGTGATAATTGAATGACAAACAGCAAACGTTTTAATGGCAGCAAGCTTGCACGTCGAACTCAGCCGCTGAGTAGCAAAAAACACCTTGTTTAACAGGCGTAAATGCTAAATGGTGGGGTTGTTCAAATACGTTATTGAGAGAGGAGATGGTTATGGCGTCATCGACCCAAAAAGTACTGGTATTTGCGGGCAGTGCCCGAGAAGCGTCACTGAACAAGCAGCTAGCCAAGCTTGCCGCAAGGCAGGCAGTGCGTTTAACGATTCAGGCGCATTAAATGACGCTGCTACCGGCCAGAAGCTCGACGCCCTCTGCCAACGGCTTGTCGATGTAATGGCGAATAACCACCCTTAGGCCCCTTTCAACATCCGATCCAACTGCCGGTAACCAATCGCCTCGATGAGGTGCGGTTAGTGGAGTTGCCACCAAGTGACTTGATCATGCCACTTGGTGGCGGCGGGCTTCTTCTAAATCGTAGATATTTTGCAAACGTAGCCAGTAACCTTCGCTCGTGCCGAAGATCTTGGATAATCGTAAATCAGTATCTGCAGTAATCGCTCGCCGACCCAGGGTGATTTCACCAATGCGGGTCGCTGGGACACCCATCTGCTTAGCCAGCGCATTTTTACTCAGCGCCATTGGCTGCATGAAATCTTCGTACAAAATTTCACCGGGGTGAATGTTAGGAAGTTTGGCCATTTTGTCACCTCTCTTTATGAGTGGTAATCGACTATTTCGACATCGAAAGTTTCGCCATTATGGAAGCGAAAACATAGATGCCATTGGTCATTGATGCGAATGCTGTACTGGCCTTCGCGGTCACCTCGCAAAGCTTCCAAACGGTTACCAGGCGGAATACGTAAGTCATCAATTGTGGCGGCAGCATCAAGCTGACGTAATTTCTTGAGCGCATTACGCTGCATATCTTGCGGCAGCTTGCGCGATGAGTTGCCTCCCGAAATCAAAGCGGCTTGCCGATCTTTGAAGCTTTTTATCATGCCCAATATCCTGCTGGCACTTGAATTTAGTATAACGCATCGCGTTATACTTTCCAGCGTTAAGCCCCCTTCAGCATCCTATCCAACTGCCGATAGCCAATCGCTTCAATAAGGTGCGGCTGGGTGGGCTTGGGCTCTCCCTGTAAGTCGGCGAGCGTTAGCGCTACCCGCAGTACGCGGTGGTAGGCACGGGCAGAGAGTTTGAGCTTCTCAAGTACGCCCGCCAGCCAGGCGCGCTCTTCATCATTAAGCGCGCAGGCGGCTTCCAGGGCTTTGCCACTAAGTTGGCTGTTGAGCGCGCCGCGTGCCATTTGACGCTCCCGGGCGGCCATTATCCGCTCACGCACGGCTTCCGAAGATTCGCCTTGGGTCTGCGCGGTGAGCTGTTCTGGCGGCAGGGCAGGCACTTCCACCTGGAGATCAATACGGTCTAACAGCGGCCCAGAAAGCCGCGCTTGGTAACGCTGGATTTGGCTGGCGGTGCACTGGCAGCGCTGGCGCGGGTCTCCCAAGTGGCCGCAGGGGCAGGGATTCATGGCGGCTACCAATTGAAACCGAGCCGGATAACGGCGCTCATGGCTGGCGCGGGCTAAATGGATCTCTCCCGTTTCTAGCGGTTGGCGAAGTACCTCTAGCACATGGCGGGAAAACTCCGGTAACTCGTCTAAAAACAGCACACCATGATGAGCAAGGGATATCTCGCCGGGTTTAGGTTTTGAGCCGCCGCCGACCAGCGCCGCTGCGCTAGCACTGTGATGGGGCTGGCGAAATGGCCTTTTGCCCCAGTCCGCTTCCAGCGGTAGCCCGCACACCGAGCGCACGGCAGCGACTTCCAGGGCATCCTCTTCGGATAGCGGCGGCAGAATGCCTGGCAGGCGGCTGGCCAGCATGGTTTTGCCCGTGCCGGGTGGACCGGCGAATAGGAGATTATGGCCACCAGCAGCAGCGACTTCCAGCGCGCGGCGAGCCTGCTGCTGGCCGCGTACGTCGGTAAGGTCATCTACCGGGGCAGTGGTTTTCACTGAGGCGCTGAGCTTGTGCGGGGGAATTTTCTCTTGATCGAGTAAGTGCGCCACTACCTGCCAGAGGGTGTCGGCCGGCAACACCGGTAAATCACCTGCCAGTGCCGCTTCATCGGCGCAGTTGCGGGGTATGATCAGCGTTTTTTTCGCTCGTCGAGTGGCCAACGCAAAAGGCAGTATTCCCGGTACAGCGCGCAGCTTGCCATCCAACGCCAGCTCGCCCGCACACTCCATGCCTTCCAATGCTTCTACCGGAATTTGCCCAGAGGCGGCCAAAATGCCTAATGCAATAGGCAGATCAAAGCGGCCACCCTCTTTAGGCAGATCGGCGGGGGCGAGGTTTAAGGTAATACGGCGGGTGTTAGGGAAATCAAAGCCTGCATTGACCAATGCACTGCGCACCCGTTCGCGGCTCTCTTTAACGGCGGTTTCGGGTAAGCCCACTAATGTCAGGCCCGGTAAGCCATTAGCCAGGTGAACTTCCACATGCACCGCCGGTGCGTCTAATCCTACCCCTGCGCGCGTGGCGACAATGGCTAGCGTCATCCCCTTCCCTCGCTGCTTTTAGATAAAACTCTAACCCGAATGTAAGCGAAATCTACATTACCTTAAGTACTTAACCTATCGTAATTAAGAACGCTTTGGTAGAGCTTAAGAAACCGGTTTAAAGAAGCTGAGGGTAACTTGACGAGGTAATGCGCTTGCATTAACTTTGTATGCATTACCTTTGCATTGCTATCAATCGGGGAGCGACAGTGAGCACGCTTATCGAAGACGATTCAACTCTGACAGATCGCTATCAAACGACTGTTCCGGCATCGATTCGCCGGGCGCTAAAGCTGAAACGCCGAGACCGTATCCATTATACCGTGCGTCCAGATGGTGAAGTGGTGCTGTCCCGGGTAAGTGATGAGGCCAAAAACGACCCTGTGATGGTCAACTTCCTTAATTTTCTGGAGCGTGATCTTCTGGCGCATCCAGAAAATATTCGCCCGGTGACCGCCAGTAGCTTTGCCGAGGCCGAACGGCTTACCGCAGGTATTGAGGTAGACCTCGAAGAGGCGCTCGAAGAGGATGATGACGACGAATGAAGCCTCTTGAGGTTAATGGATGGACGATTTATGCCCATCCGTTGTTCTTGGAACAAGTCGAAGCACTCACCTTGAAGGTGAAACATCTTCAATCGAAAGATCCTGCTGGTTATCGCAACAAGGCGGCCACCAAGCGCCTAGCCGCGATTATGAAGCTGGCCTTGAATGATATCCCCCAGGATCCATCCGGCAATCACTACCGCCAAGGAAACACGCTCGGCGCAGAGTATACGCATTGGCAACGAGCAAAATTCTACCAGCAGTACCGTCTGTTCTTTCGCTACGATGCTGCGAGCAAAATCATTATTTACGCGTGGGTCAATGATGACGCCACAAAGCGCGCTTACGACAGTAAGCATGATGCGTACACTGTCTTCCAGAAAATGCTCAGCAATGGTAATCCGCCGGACAGCTGGAAAGCCTTACAGGAAGCCTCAATGAGTAAATTTGAACGCATCAATACGCTCTTTGCGGGTGATGGTAACGAAAGCTAATGGCGGCACTTGGTTAGTCGCTAACCGCTGGCGCTGCCTCTAGCGCTCCCGTAAGTGCCCGGGCAAAACGCTGGGCGGAGGGAAGTGCGCCGAAGCTCCATACCGGCGGTAGGCGCAACAGCCTGTCGTTCTTAACGCTGGGAAGCTGCTGCCACAGGCCGCTTTTTGCTAACTGCTCTTCTACCCCCGCGGGCAGCGGGTCGATGATCACCAGCATTGCCTCGGGGTGGCGTGCTAGCGCTTCTACGCCCACCAGGGCAAACCCCCAGGCATTGGTAGCTTGATCCCAGGCGTTGGGCAACTCAAGCTGCTCCAGCACGGCGTTGTATAAGCTGTTTTCCCCGAACACCCTTACGTGGCGGGCATCCATAAACTGAATCATCAGTAGCGGTGGGGTTTCTGATTGGAGGGGGCGGGATTCGCGCAGGCTAGCCATCAAGTCTTGAGTTTGGGCGATCAGCGCTTCTGCCTGGGGCTGGTGCTCGGTTAACTCGCCTAGCTGGCGAGTCAGGGTTTGCATCTCCTGCCAGGTATCGGTGCCAGGGGAGTAGAGTGAGAACGATGTGACCGGCGCAATTTTCTCCAAGCGTGGCGTTAAACCCGCGAACATAGGCGAAATAAGCGTCTGTTCTGGCGGCACCTGGGCCAGCAGTTCCATATTGGGCTGCGTGCGCAGTCCCATATCGGAGGCGCTATCGGGAATATGTGGTTCGCCTACCCAGGCGTGGTAGTCACTCTGCTGGGCGACGCTGCTGACCGGTGCGTCAATGGCCAGCAAGGTTTCGGCAATGGTCCAGTCGACCGTTGCCCACTGGGCCTGGGCAGTTGAAAAGGTCATTAAGCAAACGGCGAACAGCCAGCAGCGTGCGAGTATTGAGAGCGCGGTGGTGTGGCGCATGGTGTTGAGAGGCCATCCGAAAAATAAGAGATGTATTTAAACGATAATATTTATTATTTGCAAACCTGTATTCAGGAAAAAATACACCCAGGCACGCTGGCCTGGGCGGGATTAAACACGCAAGGCATTTAGAACCGATAGTGAACGCTGGCGGTCAGGCTGCGCTCGGCACCGAAGTAGCAGTACTCCAGGGAGTTACAGGAAGCCACATATTCTTTATCCAGTAGATTGTTCACATTTAAGCGTGTTTCGACACCTTCAAGGCCGACATGGCTTAAGTCGTAGCCAATAGTGGCATCCAAAAGGGTGTAGTCGGGCACGGTTTCGGTATTGGCCCGGTCAGCGGCGATATCCGCGTAGTGACGTACGCCAACGCCCATATCCACACCGTTCAGCCAGCCTTCGTTGGCTTTGTAATGACCCCACAGTTGCACCTGATGCCTGGGTGAGTAAATCACGTTATTGCCCTGGTTGCCGTCGTCGCTTTTAGCGTAGGTGATATCGGTGAAGCTGTAGCCTGCCTGAAGCGAGAGGGTGTCGGTCAGTTGGGTTTGCGCTTCCAATTCCAGCCCCTGGGATTCAATCTCCCCCACGGCGCGGTATGGGTCGGTGGGCTGCTCTTTGGTAGCAACATTCTCCTGGGTGATGTGGAACAGCGCCGCGCTGTACTGGATGGCGCTGCCGTTAGGTTGGAGTTTGACGCCGGTTTCCCACTGCTCGCCCTCCATCGGTTGAAGCAGATCACCATTCTCATCCACAAAGCTGGTGGGGGTGAACGCAGTGGAGTAGCTCAGGTAGGGGGCGATGCCGTTATCGAACAGGTAGACCACCCCGGCACGGCCACTGTACTGGGTGTCGCTGAGGGAGCTGGTATCGCCGCTATCGCGATTGGCATTATCGATCTTCACCCAGTCGTAGCGGCCGCCGAGGGTGACACGCCAGTTATAGAGGGCGATCTGATCTTGCAGATAAACCCCGGTCTGATCGATCTCATGGCGTTCGCGTAGCGGGGCGTAAAATTCGATGGGATCGCTACCATAAACCGGGTCAAACGCATTGAGTGGCGGGAAATATCCCGAAGGCCACGACACCTCGTTTTCCCGCTGCTGGTAATCCACTCCAAACAGCAGGGTGTGATCCATAAAGCCGCTGTTAATGTTGGCTTCTAACTGGTTATCGAGCGTCCAGGCTTCTAGCGACTCATCGCTGCCGGAGTAGTAGCGGGTGAGTTCGTCAGATTCCGGTGACGTCCAGCCAAAGCCGTAGACCTGGTTGAGTACCACATCGGAATTGAGGTAGCGCATCAGTTGGCGGCCGGTCACCTGGTCGTTGAAGCGGTGCTCAAGTGCGTAGCCGACCATGCGCTGGGTGCGTTCAAAAGTGTCGTAATCCTCTTCACCATCAAAGAAGTTATTGCTGATATTGCGGCCATTATGGGCGACTACGGCGCCTTCATAGGGCACGCCGGAGTGGTAGCCGCCTTCCGGCTCATCCTGAAGATACGCCTCTACGGTTAAACTGGTTTTGTCGGTGATATCCCAGGTGAGCCGCGGCGCAATGGCGTAGCGCTGCTCTTCTGCTGGGCCAAACTGGGTGTCTGTGGCGCTGGCTATGCCGGTCAGCCGAAAGGCCACCCGCTGCTCTTCGCCAATCGGCCCGGTGAGGTCAAAAGCGGCGCTGCGCTGGTTGTTGTTACCGACCCGAAAACGCAACTCTCCGCCCTGTTCAAACTCTGGCCGCTTGCTGTTCAAAGCCACCACGCCTCCCGGGGAGGCGTGGCCGTAGAGCACCGAGGCGGGCCCACGGACCACTTCAATGCTATCTAGAAACCACGGATCGATGCGCATACTGCTATGGGAGTTGGCATCGCCCATCACCTTTAAGCCATCTAAAAAGGTGTTGCTCAAACTGCCGTCAGAAAAGCCGCGCAGTACCAAGTAATCGAAGCGGTTAGAGGCGCCTACCTGATTGCTATAGACGCCTGGTGTGTAGTCGGTGGCCCGCTGAACGGTATCCACACCGCGGTTATCCATCTGCTCCCGGGAAATCGTGGAAACACTTTGAGGTGTTTCGATAAAGGGCGTTTCTACCTTGGTAGCGGCTTGCTGAGCAGTCACCGTGACAGTGCCCTGCTCAGCGCTCTCTTGTCCATAAAGGGGGGATGCCGATAATACGGCGATGATGGCCACGCTGAGCGGGGGGCGTGACCAAGAGTGCATAGGTAGAAAGCGGTGATAGGAGGAGTACATGGAGTGGGCACCTGCGCAAAAAAATCGATTAACTAGATTGTTAATGAGAATTATTGCGCTTAATGGCGCTTAAAAGGTATGCGCGATGACAAAGCAGCTATGCGTAGTGCCAAGAAAGCATTTAACCAGGAACTTACGGTGTTAAGGGCTATGCAACAACTTAGCTGCGGTTGAACACTTCATGAGGTGCAATACCAAAGGCTCGTTTAAAGGCAGTGGCGAAATTAGTGGCGTGGCGGTAACCACAGGCATGGGCGGCTTGCTGCACGCTATAGCCGCGCTCTAAGTCACGATACGCCTGCGCTAGGCGGCTCTGACGTAGGTGATCAAACAGCGAATAGCCATAATAGGCACGAAACTTCTGGCGCAGGCTGCTCGGGCTCATCGCGACATCACGGGCTAAGTCGTTTAGGCAGTAGCGCTGGGTTGGATCATCGGCAATACGCTGATGCAGCCGAGTTAGACAGCCGCGGTCACGCGGGGTTAAGCGAGTCTCGGTTCGGTGGTTGGCGGAGTGCTCTTCCAACGGTGATAACGGGCTTTGCGGCAAGCCATGGCCGAGTAGTTGGAGCGCTAGCCCTTGCCATACCAGGGGTTGGTGGCAGGCGCTCGGTGGTTGGTCGATAGTGGCGCGCAGGATCGCAATAAGCGGCTCAGGTAGTCGCCAGCGATGCAGCAAAGCTTCTTTCGGTGCTAAGGGGAGGTCGTGGGGCGCTGTGGCAAGTACGGCTAGGTTAACCGTGCGCAGGCGCGGCTGTGCTGGCTGATAGACAGTGAGCGAGTGCTGGGGGGTGAAGTGGGCGCAAAGCCCATCACCTGCTGCAAATGCCAAACATTGATTACCTACCGTGGCGTTAATGTGACCCTCTAGCACCACGCTAATAAACCAGGGCACCGTTTGGCGAGAAGCCGACCAGTAGGTGCGTTCAACCTGTAGATCCGAGAGCGTTAAATGCAGTGATGCAGAGAGACTAACATCGTGAACACGGCCTTGGGCAACGGGGGCAACGCCTTCGGGTCTGCCTTCAATTCGATACTCAATACCAAAGCGCAATCCCAGCTGCGCCAACGATTGAGGTGTAAGAATATGCTGTGTTTGGCCTGCTGGCGGATGAGCAGCGAGTGTGTTCATGGGTTCATAACGCTATCGTCTTCAATCAAATGCATCAAATTAGCGCACCGAGGGGTGCCGTAACTCATCAATGAGAGAAGTTCTGCGGTAGCAAATACCACTTAACAGAGATGTTGGCAGCGGCTTGACCTATATTGGTGCTTCGGCTCGATTGGTTTCGCTAGGTAGCGTGTTAGTTAGGATGAGCGGAGCGCGGATGGTGTTGTGATAAGAGGAAGGTAACACTGACGTAAAAAATGTCAATGATATTGATTCTTGTTTGTTTTTGGTTTCTCCCAACGAGTGTCCATATGTCTCGTTCAAGTAACGCCTTGAGTGGTCGGCAATAGACGATAGCTCCCTATTGCCGATACTCGTGCTAAGTACCTGAGTTAGTAATGATCTAGCTGCTAGCTCGGTTTGCTGTCTTCACTAGCATCACTTTTTGGCTCAGTGGTAGGAATCGGCGGTACTTCTGCTTCAAGCGGTGTTGTAGCGGCGGCAGTGGAGGCTTCAACCGTGGCTTCAAGGTTAGCCACTTGGCGCTCAAGCGCTTCTACCCGTGAACGCGTGCGCTGCAATACGTCCATCAAAATATCGAAATCCTCTCTAGAGACAAGCTCCAGACGATCAAAGGCACCGCGCACAACTTGCTGCACACCCTTTTGGATATCCTCAGGTGCCTGGGAGGCGTTTTGCAAACGGTCACCAATCTGCTGGGCCAATCGGCTGATACGGTCTTGAGGCGCCATAGCTGCTCTCTCCTTCATAACTCATTAAATGTACGCATATTAAAAACGGCTTACCTGTAAGGATACGCAACAGTTGGCAAATTCGCATGTGCCGCGTGCATTTCCTGTTATGTAGCGTGTTTGCATCGAAATGGAGCAGGCAACATTTTCTTACGCTCTTTTTTGGTGCAATAGCGGTGATATGGAGATGCGTTTGTTGACCTGCCGTGCTTTAAGGGTCATTGCTGGTTGGCTAATTGGCTGACTTTTAAGCAAAAAAACAGCTGGCACAGTATGCGCATTATCGGTTCAGGTGCTTATTTCTGGCGGCTGTGCCGCTACCAATCTAGCAGGACTTATCCAGCAGGGGAGATCCGGGATGAAACTCATCACCGCTATCATCAAGCCATTCAAGCTCGACGACGTTCGTGAGGCACTAGCCGACAACGGCGTACAGGGCATTACGGTTACTGAAGTTAAAGGTTTTGGCCGTCAGAAAGGGCATACAGAGCTGTATCGTGGCGCGGAATACGTTGTCGACTTTCTACCCAAGGTAAAAGTTGAAGTGGCGGTCGACGATGCTCGTTTAGAAAGCGTGCTGGATGCGATCTGTAGCGCAGCCAATAGCGGCAAGATCGGTGACGGCAAAGTGTTTGTTACGCCACTGGAAGACGTGATCCGTATCCGTACCGGCGAACGCGGCGCTGACGCCGTCTAATCACGGCTAAACCAGACATTAAACGGGGAACATACAATGAATGAGTTTACAGAGTTGAGCTACGCGCTCGATACGTTCTACTTCCTGATTTGCGGCGTGCTCGTGATGTGGATGGCCGCTGGCTTCTCCATGTTAGAAGCAGGCCTGGTGCGCTCTAAAAACACCGCTGAAATTCTAACCAAAAACGTTGCGCTGTTTGCCATTGCCTGCACCATGTACCTGTTGGTCGGCTACTACATCATGTACTCCAGCAGCGCTGGTGGTTTCCTACCTAACCTGGGCTTTTTGATTGGCGCTGAAAACAGCGTTGATGCAGTGACCGCCGGTGGCGATGACGCGCCTTACTACTCCATGCGTTCTGACTTCTTCTTCCAGGTCGTGTTCGTCGCCACCGCCATGTCGATTGTGTCGGGTGCCGTGGCCGAGCGTATGAAACTATGGGCCTTCCTGGCGTTTGCCGTAGTGATGACCGCATTTATCTATCCGGTGTCTGGCTACTGGACCTGGGGCGGCGGCTGGTTGTCTGAAGTGGGTTACTCTGACTATGCGGGCTCAGGCATCGTGCACCTTGCCGGTGCAGCTGCAGCCCTCGCTGGTGTCATCGTACTGGGGCCGCGTAAAGGCAAATATGGCAAAGATGGCTCTATCCATGCCATTCCAGGTGCCAACATGCCGCTGGCAACGTTGGGTACCTTCATCCTGTGGATGGGCTGGTTCGGCTTCAACGGTGGTTCCGAGCTCAAGCTTGCGGCCGTCGATTCTGCTAACAACGTGGCGCAAGTGTTTGTAAATACCAACGCTGCCGCGGCAGGTGGTGTGATTGCAGCGCTAATTTTGGCCAAACTGTGGTTCCGTAAGGCAGACCTAACCATGGCGTTGAACGGTGCGTTGGCGGGCTTGGTGGCCATTACCGCTGATCCGCTTTCACCTTCTGCACTAGGCGCGACCATTATCGGCGCCATTGGCGGCATCATTGTCGTCGCTGCCATCGTCACGCTTGATAAAGTGAAACTGGATGATCCAGTCGGTGCGATCTCGGTTCACGGTGTTGTCGGTATCTGGGGCGTGCTGGCGGTGCCATTGAATAATGGCGATGCATCCTTTGGTGCTCAAATCATCGGTATTGCAGGTATCTTCGGTTGGGTCTTCCTGGCAAGCCTGGTGGTATGGCTAATTCTGAAAGCCATCATGGGTATCCGCGTTAGCGAAGAAGAAGAGTATGAAGGCGTCGATATCGCTGAGTGTGGCCTTGAAGCCTATCCCGAGTTTGGTATCAAGAAATAAACAGCGGTATTAAAAAGTAGTTTGATGCTAGTCAAATAAGTTGGTGTACTCCTTATAGCCTCCCCTAAGTGGGAGGCTTTTTTATTCTCTGCCAATAGCGGTGTATGCTGGTGGATAGCGGTTATCGGTTGCGCCCCATGCAGCCGTTCAGCCCGACCCATTATGGCCACCCAGTTAGAGGATATCGCAATGAAATTGATCACAGCTATTATCAAGCCGTTTAAGCTCGACGATGTGCGCGAGTCGCTTTCTGACATCGGCGTACAGGGCATTACGGTGACGGAAGTGAAAGGCTTTGGGCGCCAGAAAGGGCATACCGAGCTGTATCGCGGCGCTGAGTATGTGGTGGACTTCCTGCCCAAGGTGAAGCTGGAAGTCGCTGTGGACGACGACATGGCCGAGCAGGTGATCGATGCCATCACCCAGGTGGCGAATACGGGTAAAATCGGCGACGGCAAAATTTTTGTCATGCCGTTGGAGCAGGTGATTCGTATCCGTACCGGCGAAACAGGCAAAGACGCCGTTTAAATGGGTGAACTGTGAATTGTAAGTAGTGAGTGGTAAGCGATTGATAAATTGTAAGAAAAAAGTAGTACATAGCACAAAGCCCCTGTGGAGAATCTCCAGCAGGGGCTTTGTATTAGTGATGCGATCATTCTAGCGGCTAAACTTTTTTCTATTTACCACTCACTAATTACGATTCACTACTTACCATTGACGCCTTACTTCTCGACAAACGCACGTTCAATGACGTAATCACCGGGCTCGCCCATGCGGGGTGAGATATTAAGGCCCAATTCGTCAAGCAGCGCGCTGGTATCGTCCAACATGGCAGGGCTACCGCAGATCATGGCACGATCCTGGCGTGGGTCGATAGGCGGCAAACCGGTATCTTCAAACAGCTTACCCGTCCGGATATGGTCGGTTAGGCGACCCATGGTGTGGAACTCTTGACGGGTAACGGTGGGGTAGTACACCAGTTTGGCGGCAATATCGTCACCCAAGTACTCATGGGCGGGCAGCTCTTTGGTGATGAAATCGGCGTACGCCAGTTCAGAGACTTCGCGCACACCATGAACCAGCACGATTTTCTCGTAGCGCTCGTAAACATCGGGGTCTTGAATCAAGCTCATAAATGGCGCTAAGCCAGTGCCCGTAGAGAGCATGTAAAGGTTGCGGCCAGGCAGCAGGTCGTCGGTGACCAGCGTGCCGGTTGGCTTGCGGCTGACCATGATCTGGTCACCCACTTTCAAGTGCTGAAGGCGCGAGGTAAGTGGGCCGTCAGGCACCTTGATGCTGAAAAACTCAAGATGGTCTTCGTAGTTAGGGCTGGCAATGGAGTAAGCGCGCATCAGCGGTTTGCCATTCACTTCCAAACCAATCATGACGAACTGACCGGTTTTGAAGCGCAGGCTGCGCTCGCGGGTGGTGCGAAAGCTGAACAGGGTATCGTTCCAGTGGTGAACGCTAAGCACTTCTTCTAAAGCAAACTTACTCATGCCAGTTTCTCCATTAGCCGATGCTGGCGCTTGATCGCATCGGTCATATTCTTAAAAAGAATAAAAATGATTAAATATGTTGCCAGCAAGTCTAAGCAAAGGGTGGTATATCTGTTAAGCGAATTATATTGATAACGGTTATCTGAAAAATAGATATAGATCAAATACAGGCCAGATTATATGCACTACACCTTGCGGCAGTTGGAAGTCTTTGTGGCGGTCGCTCAGCACGAGAGCGTATCCCATGCGGCGCGGGCGCTCTCCATGTCTCAGTCAGCGACTAGTACCGCGCTTGCCGAGCTTGAACGGCAGTTCGACTGCCAGCTATTGGATCGTATCGGCAAGCGCTTAAAGCTCAACGCACTGGGGTTTCAGCTGTTGCCCAAAGCCGTCGCACTGCTTGACCGAGGAGAAGAGATCGAAGAGCTCCTACGCGGCCAGCAGGGGGTGGGAACGCTGGATGTAGGTGCAACGCTAACCATCGGAAACTACCTGGCCACGCTGCTCATCAGCGACTTTATGCAGCGCTACCCAGGCAGCCGCGTGCGCCTAGCAGTGCGTAATACGCGCCATATTATCGAAGGCGTTCGCCAGCACTCGCTGGATTTAGGACTGATTGAGGGGCAGTGCGACGATGAGATGATCATCAGTCAGCCCTGGGTGGAAGATGAGCTGTGTGTGTTTTGCTCGCCGCGCCACCCGCTGGCAGGTCGCGAGCACCTTGAGCTTGAGCAGTTGCTGCGTGAAGACTGGATCATGCGCGAAGAGGGTTCTGGCACGCGTATGACCCTAGAGCACGCCGCACGCCACCGCCGCAGTCGGTTTAACACTCTGCTGGAGCTGGAACATACCGAAGGTATTAAGCGCGCCGTAGAGTCAGGCTTGGGGATTGGCTGTGTTTCGCGCCTGGCGCTGCGCGATGCCTTCCGGCGCGGCAGCTTGGTGCCGCTGCCCACGCCGGAGTTGGATCTGAAGCGTCAGTTCACGTTTATCTGGCACCGGCACAAATACCTCACCACCGGCGTGCGCGAGTTCCTGCGCCTGTGCCGTGAAATGACCGCCGGGGCTAAACGCAGCGACGATATTGCACTGCCGCCGATTCCTTAATGAACGGGGTAAGCAAAGTTGCTACCAACACGTTTAACGTAAGTCGCTCACAGCAGTCTGAATATCTGCCAGCGAGGCTTTACTTAGGTCTTTCGAGAGTGAGTGAATCACCAGCTTCTGTGTTGGGCCATCGAGTTTGTCGCGCAGTAGGCCCAAAAATTTGGGTGGTGCCACCATAATGAGCTTTTCCATACTGTTGCCTACTCGCGCGCTATAAAGGCGCTGGGCGACCTCTTTCGCAAACAGCTCGTTCTCATGCTTGGTCGCTGTTCCCTCTTCGCCCGCCGAGCGAGAGGTAGAGGACATCGACTCATGCACATCGCCCCGACCGTCGGTGACCAGGTCACCTTCGTGTAGACGTCCTTCAGCGTGAACCATGCTCTCCTTTTCCGCCAACGTTAAGGCATCTCGGGTAAAAATACGTGCGCGAGCGGCATCGGCTACCACGATATAGGTTGTCATCGCTGTGCATACTCCATGTCGTTGATGGTCATCTAACCATGGCAAGCGTTTGGCATTAGGTCAAACGCTTGCCTTGGCTTAAGCAACTTGGGTTACAGCACCTTGCTACGCAGCAAGCTGGTGACCGCTTCACCAATCAGCACCAGCACAATAATGGCAATCAAGATGGTGGCCACGGTTGGCCAGGCAAAGGTGTCAATCGCACCTTGCAGGATGACCCCAATGCCACCAGCGCCCACCAGCCCCAGCACGGTCGATTCGCGGATATTGATATCCCAGCGGAGGATCACGATGGCAAAAAAGGCCGGCATCACTTGAGGCACGATCGCATAGGCGATCACTTTGGCCTTGGAGGCGCCGGTGGCTTCCATCGCCTCTACGGGGCGCCGGTCAATTTCCTCTATTGCTTCACCCATCAGCTTGCCGATAAAGCCAATGGAGCGAAATACGATGGCGAGTATGCCCGCCAACACCCCTGGCCCAAAAATCGCCACGAACAGCAGTGCCCAAATAATCGTATTCACCGAGCGGCTAGAGACCAGAATGAAACGGCCCAGCCATAAGCAGGCGCGGTTAGGCGTGGTGTTCTGGGCCGCAATATAGGCCACCGGTAGTGCCAGGAAGATGGTTAAGAAAGTGGCTAGTGTAGCGATATGCACGGTCTCGATTAGCGCCGCGATAATGCCGTTGAGCCCTTCCGCACTGGGCGGCCACATGCGTGCCCCAAGCCCGGAGATCTGGTTGGGAGCATCCCATACCCAGGGCCAGAAAATATCAATATCGCGTACCGCCCAAACCACTACCATCAAGGTCGCTAGCAGAACGGCGTAACGAATAAGACGCTGTTTGCGGTCGTAGCGTTGCCAAATACGATCGGCAAGCTGCTGTGCGTGATCTACCATATTTTTTCCTTACCCAGCCGCTGACACCTTCACTGAGCAAAATGACCGCGATGATAATGAGCAGAATCGCAAAGGCGAAGTCGTAATCGTAGCGTCCAAAGGCGTTCATTAGCGTGCCGCCAATACCGCCCGCACCGACAATTCCAACTACTGCAGAAGCGCGCAGGTTGCTGTCCAGTTGGTACATGGAAAGCCCCACTTGGCGTGGCAGTATCTGGGGGAAAACGGCATAAAATAGAATCGCCACATATCCCGCGCCAGCGGCTTTCATGGCCTCTACTTGGCCCCAATCAATCTCTTCTATCTCTTCGGCCAGCAGTTTGCCTACAAAGCCAATCGAGTAGAGGGTTAGGGTCAAAATGCCCGCCAGCGGGCCGAACCCCACCGCGGCAACAAACAGAATCGCCACGATCACCGGGTGAAAGCTGCGCGATACAATAATCACCGCTCGTCCGATGATATAAATCGGCATCGGAGCAATATTGCGAGCTGCCATGACGGCAAAAGGAATCGAAAGAAAGACCCCTAGCAGAGTGGCCAAGATGGCGATTTGAAAGCTCTCTTTAAAGCCTGTTAGGAGCAGCTCGTAGCGCTCTAAGTTGGGCGGGAAGCCGCCGCTAAAAATACGCGCTGCGCGGGGCAAGCCTTCAGAGATACGCGCCCAGTTGAACGGCAGCGAGCCGAATGCCCAGACTAAATAGACGGCCGCGACGATGATTAGCCCATAGCGCAGCAGCGGGTTAGCGATGAACGGCGGTTTTCTCCAGGTGCGGGGCGCTGTTGAAGGAGCGTCAGACGGAGTCATGGGAGCGCTCCTCCACAGGCGGTTCGGTAATCGCATCGTCCGGCGCTTCAATGCCGCCGTAGATGGCGTCTAACGCGTCTTTGTTGAAATCAGCAGGCAACCCATCAAAGATCATCTTGCCGTGGCGTAGGCCCACAATGCGCTCGGTGTAGGTTTTGGCCTGGGCAACGTTGTGGATATTAATCAGCACCGGCAGCGACAGCTCGCTGGCTAGGTTTTGCAGCAGAATCATAATCTGCTCAGAAGTACGCGGATCAAGCGAGGCGGTGGGCTCATCGGCAAGCAGCACCTCAGGCTCTTGCATTAAGGCGCGGACAACGCCTACGCGCTGACGCTCGCCACCGGAAAGTTCATCAGCACGCTTGTTGGCGTAATGAGCGATTCCCACCCGCTCCATCAACACAAACGCACGCTCAATGTCGTCCTGGGGGTAGCGGCGGGAGATGGCTTGGTAGAGATTGACGTAACCCAGCCGTCCGGCCAGAACGTTCTCCATCACGGTTAAGCGATCCAGCAGATTAAAGCCCTGGAATACCATGCCGATCTTGCGCCGCGCGCGACGCAATTCAGCACCCTTCAGGTTCACCAACTCATTGCCGTTGAGTTTGATAGAGCCCGAGGTCGGCTCGACCAAGCGATTAATACATCTCAGCATGGTGCTTTTGCCCGCACCCGAGGCGCCTACGATAGAAACAACGCTGTTTCCCTCTACCTTGAGGTCAAGCCCTTTCAGCACGGCTTCATCGTGGCCATAGCGTTTGACCAGATTGGTAATTTCCAGCATGTGCTCGCTTCCATCGTCGAGAAAATAACCGCACCGCCAGCGGCGGTGCTGCACTTATTACTTGAAATCAGGTTTTACTCTTCCAAGTTTTCGGGCGTGTAGCTCACGTTATTGGCCGCTTGGATGGTACGAATCACCTGCCAGTTGTCCTTATAAGTGATGGGGATGAATTTCTCGACACCTTCAAACTCTTCGCCTAGCTCGGTGCCCACAAAATCAAAGGTGAAAAAGGCTTCTTCGATTTTTTCGACCAGATCTGGGTGTAAGTTGTGCGCGTAGTTGTACGAGGTGGTGGGGAAGCGGTCAGATTCGTAGATCAGGCGCACGTCCTCTTCATCGTAAAGCCCACGTGCCGCCATCCGCTCGACGACTTCAGAGGCCACAGGGGCCGCATCGTAATCTTGGGCTACAACGCCGAGCATGGATTGGTCGTGGCTGCCCGAATAGACCACTTCGTAATCCTCATCGGGCGTAATGCCGAGCTCAGGTAGCAGTGCGCGGGGCGCTAAGTTACCCGAGTTAGAGGTGGGGGAGGTGTGGGCGACACGCTTGCCTTTGAGATCCTCAACTTCATGAATATCAGAGTCAACGTGGGTAAACAGCTGCAGGGTGTAACCAAATTGGCCATCATCCGAGCCCATTAACGCAAACGGCACGGCACCGGCCAAATTCACCGCAAACGGCGTTGGTCCTGTAGAGAATCCGGCAATATGTAAGCGCCCGCTGCGCATGGCTTCAACTTGAGCAGCATTGGACTGCACCGCGAAGAAGCGCACATCCCGTTCGGTGACCTCAGCCAAGTGATCAATGAACGGCTGCCAGATGTCCGAATAAATAGCCGGGTCTTCTACGGGGGTGTAAGCAAAAATCAGCGTATCCGGATTAGCCCACTCTGATTCATCGGCAGGGCGGTCGGCGACCATATCGCCATTTTCATCGCAATAAATAGTATCTAAATCTCCGCGCTCACACTCAGCGAAAGCGGGCGTTGTGAACAGGGCAAGCGGTAAGAGTGATGCTGCGGTAAGCATCGCAAGCGGGCGCTTGCGAAAGAGCGAATGTGCCATGGTAAGCCTCGTTTTGTGCGTTATTGTTGTGTTCTTGCTATGGATAGAGCTGTGTTCTCTTCACTGCGCTTTGCCACTATCGAAAACGTAAAATGTTTCGTAAGTGGACATTCCGAGTGAAGAATGGTTATTTTCGAAAGCAGACACCTTCAATCTAGGGTTTGTGACAAACTTATGTCAAATACTTTACAGCCTCTCTCCGACCATTGGCGCAATCGCTATTTATTAATGCGCCACGGTCATAGCCAGGCCAATCAGCAGGGCGTGATCGTAAGCTCGCCAGAGCGGGGAATAGAAAACTTCGGCCTTTCCGAATATGGCGAGCAACAGCTTGCTCAGTTAGTGGCCGATTGGCAGTGGCCTGTGCCGGCCCGCGTGGTGCATTCTGACTTCTTACGGACCACCCAAACCGCCGCCCGTGTAGCTGCAAAGTTTGGGTTAGTGCCCAGCGTGGATACGCGCTTGCGAGAGCGCAATTTTGGCGAACTGGAGGGGCGTGGAGACGAGCATTATCCCAGTATTTGGGCACTAGATGCTCAAAGTGCCGATCATCAGCACCATGGGGTGGAGGCGGTGAGCGCGGTGGCCCAACGAATGCAGGCCGTAATAGCTGATTGGGAACAACAGGAAAGCGGCGCAACCATCCTGATCGTCAGTCATGGTGACCCGCTGCAGATTCTGCTCACGATGCTGGCTAACAAACCGCTTACCCAGCATCGTGAGCAGCAGGCTTTACTTCCCGCTAGCATTACGCAAATAGGCGGTTAAGCGCTGCCTTCTGCGGGCGGAATCCAGGCAATCATATCGACTTCCACATCAGCGCCGCCTGCCAAACCGGTCACACCAATGCAGGTGCGGGTGGGCAGTGGCTGAGGAAAGTAGCTTGCGTAGACCTTATTGACCTCGTCAAAGTGACCCATATTGGTAATAAACACACGGGACTGCACCACATACTCAAAGGCGCTGCCGACTTCTTCCAGCACAATCGCCAGGTTCTGCATCACCCGATGAGTCTGTTCGGTGAAGGTACCCAATAACATTTCGTTGGTTTCCGGCACCGTCGGCATTTGCCCAGTGATAAATACCAGATCGCCTACGCGGCAGGCGTGGGAAAATGGCGCGATAGGCTGTGGCGCGCGATCGATAAACAGCTTTTCAATCATGCTTTTATCCTTAGTTAACTGCTGTTTTTGCTGGCTTGTTTTACGTCTGTTAACCATCATGGGCCTCAAATGAGGCCCATGATGACGTACTTATCAACAGCTGCTTTGTCGTTTGGGCTGTGGATTAATGGCCCAGAATCTGGCTTAGGAACAGCTGGGTGCGTTCAGACTGCGGGTTGTTGAAGAACGGCTCCGGTGCGTTCTCTTCAATGATCTGCCCTTGGTCCATAAAGATTACCCGGTCAGCCACTTTTTGGCGAAGCCCATTTCGTGGGTGACGCAGATCATCGTCATGCCCTCTTCCGCCAGCTCCACCATAACGTCCAGCACTTCCTTGATCATCTCAGGGTCGAGGGCGGAGGTGGGCTCATCAAACAGCATGACATCGGGGTGCATGCAGAGTGAGCGGGCAATCGCCACGCGCTGCTGCTGGCCGCCCGAAAGCTGCCCTGGATACTTCGTCGCCTGCTCGGCAATGCGCACCCGTTCTAGATACTCCATAGCCAGCGCTTCGGCCTCTTTGCGCGGCTTTTTCTGCACCCACATCGGCGCGATGCAGCAGTTTTCCAGTACCGACAAATGCGGGAATAGATTGAAGTGCTGAAACACCATGCCGACGCTGCGGCGAATCTGCTCAATACGCTTTACATCTTGGGTGAGGGGTATACCGCCCACCACAATTTCACCCTTTTGGTGCTCTTCAAGGTGGTTGATGCAGCGAATCAGCGTTGACTTACCGGAGCCTGACGGGCCGCACACCACAATGCGCTCGCCACGCTTTACTTCAAGGTAGATATCACGCAGTACGTGAAAATCGCCGTACCACTTGTTGACGTTGCGCATCTCAACCATCAGTTCAGACGCGTTGTTAGTGGCTGCTTGTGTCATGTTGAAATCCTACTCAAAATCGAAAGAAAGCGGCATTAAGCGTTTGGATAAGCCTACTGCTTATGACCAGTATTTAG
>AXCI01002669.1_pt1 | contig 71984 bp, 66 predicted proteins | sample 182571 | NCBI WGS metagenome assembly AXCI01 (sample SAMN02359225, study PRJNA218796) | groundwater metagenome | isolation source: Mt. Simon Sandstone pore water sample D5872 at 1.8km depth, Illinois-Basin... | place: USA: Decatur, Illinois | collected 2009-05 | reverse complement strand
CCTGGAGCCGTTCGGCCAGACGGCTTAGCCGTGGCTCGATGCGTTTTAACACCCGCTTGTTGGGGTTGGCCTCATCGCGATCGATCAGGTAGCGGTTGGCGAACAGCAGCAGCACATCGGACTCGGGGTTGGGAAACGCGCCGACGATATGAATGCGGTTGCTGTCGCAGGCGTCGAACAGTTTTTCGACGTTGTGGTACGCCAGGGTGCCGATCTCATCGATGGGCCAGTGGATGGCGATTTCCGCATCGCCGCGCAGCAGGCGGGTAAAGGCGAGCAGGAACTTACACAGAATCAAATACGCCATGCCGTGGCTGGAGGACTCCAGTAGTTGGCGGTCATTCTTGATCACTAGATCCGTGCCGCCTTCGTTCAGGTGCAGCTCCAGGCGCAGCAGGCTTTCGAAGCTGTACTGCTGGTCGCTGCGCAGCAAGTCGACCACGTCTGCCAGGGCGTTGAGGTAGTCGTCGCTGGGTAGCGTCTGGCCGGATTCTCGCCACTCTTTATAGCGCTGGGCGAACAGCTTTAGCGGCTCCCAGAAGCCCAGCTCATCGATGGTGGACTGGATGCGCACTTCGGCCTTGGTGATGCCTTCCAGGCGCAGATCGTCGGCGACCTCTTCAGAGAGCCGACGGCTTTGGGCGCTGATGCGCCGGTTCAAATCGCGGAACACGGTGAAGAATTTATCCAGGTCGTCGCTTAGGTTGCGCCCTTCCTGAATCAACTGCTGCTGTTGATCTTCGAGCAGTTTGAGCATGTCGCGCAGTAGCGGCAGCTGTAGGCGCGGATTGTCGCTCTGCAGCTTGCTACGTTCGCTCTCCAGCGCTTCGGCGAAGCCGCTGCTGGCGTCCTTGATCAGTTGGCTTTCGACCTCCAGGCAGCCACGGCGCAACTGCTCAATGAGCTGGTGGCGATTGCTCAGCGCCTGGCGGGCGCGCTCGATGCGCTCGTCCACATCGCCCAGTGGCGTGCCGGGAGCTTGGCCGTCGGGTTCAATGGCCAAGCTTTCCAGCTGGGTGAGTAGCGGCTTCAAGGCTTCCAGGCAGGCGTATTCGCTCTCCCGCTGGGTTTTCAGCGTGCTGACCGTGCTTTGGTGGGTTTTGCGCGCGGCCTGGAAGTCGTTTTTCAGGTGCTCTTTATCGCGCTGCAGCTTTTGCTCCGCTTGCTCCAGCTCCGCCTCTTGGGCGACCAATTGCGGTTTATGCTGCCCCCACTCCACGCGCATAAAGCGGGTATATTCCGTGAGCTCATCCTGACGGGCGGCGGTGACGCGGATGCGTTCGTCCTGGCTGGCCAGCCGCTCCTTGGTATCTTTTAGCTTGGCGGGGTCGACCCCCTGCTCGGCCAGTTCCTGGCTAAAGGCCTCTTCCAGTTCCGCGCGCTGGCGCTGGTGTTCGGTGTTGGCGTCGGTAAGCTGCTGCTTATACTGGCGCAGTTGGGCATCCAGGCTATCTACCTGGCTCTGGCCGTCGGCCTTGAGCTCCAGCAGTTGGCTTTGGTGGGTCTCGCTAAGGGCGGCGAGCGCCTGTTGCTTCTCTTCCCGCAGCTCCTTTTGCGCCTGCTCTTGACTGGCTAACGCGGTTTGATGAGCAGTGCGGCGCTCCTGCTGGCGCTTGGTATGGCGCTCCTGCTGCTGGCGGCGGGCCTCTATCGCAAACTCGACTTCCTGCTCGGCGCGCTTGTGGGACATCCGGCCCTGATCCTGGGCTTCATCGGCCTGCTGCACCCGTTCGTTATGCTGTTTGAGCGCTTTCTCGGCGGCTTGGCTCTCCGTTTGCACCCGGCGTTTGGCGCCATCCGCCTCTTCGATGGCGGCTAGCAGGCTGGCTTCATCCTGGGCGTAATCGGGCAAAGCAATGGCGGAAAGATCCAGCGCCAGCCCGAACAAGTCATCGCTCGCGCCTTCCGCCAGCTGCGGGGCGAGGTCACGCCGCTCCAGCAGCTCCGGGGCAATTACCTTGCCTAGCTGCTGCTCCCAGCCGGGGCGATGGTAGCGCAGGAAATGGCGCAGGCTGCCCTGCTCCGGGTCGCGCTGCTGATAGAGCGCAAAGCAGCGCTGCTCGGCGCGCTCCAACTGCTGGCGAAGTTGCACCAGCTGCTGTTCAGCACTGTCGCGCTCGCGTTTGCGGGTTTCAAACTCCCGGCGCAGGCCATCCAGGGTAGCGGCCGATGCGTTGCGCTCCTGCTGGGCCTGATCCAAGCGCGCCTGGGCAAGTTCCGCCTCGGAAGCCTCTTCAGCGGTCTGGGTCGAGAGCGAGAGCTGCGCTTTTAGTTCGGCTAGCTGTTCGACGCCGAGTTCCAGCTGCGCCTGGTACTCGCCCTCCAGGCGTTGACGCTCCTGCTGATAGCGCTCGTTGAGCTGCTGCTCGGACTCCCACTGCTGCTCCCGGCGCAGGGCTTTCTCTTCGACCAGGGCGTCGATCAGCTCCTGGGATTCCCGGGTCTGACGGGCGAGTGTTTCGGATAGCTCGCGCAGCCGCCCATCCAGGCGCGCCTGGCTCTCTTTTACCGCATCCTGCATCACGTTCAGGTGAGTGCGCAGCTGATCGCGCTGCTCCCGCCATTGGGGCAGCGCGTTGATGTCGCGCTCTAGGGCGGGCATGTCCGCATCAGAATAGCGCTCGAACTGGCTTTGCAGGTCGTTCAAGCGGCGCTGGGTCTGCTGCAAATCGCTGGCCACTTCGCTGTGGCGGTCGTTCAGCTTATCCCGCGCTTCACTATAGTCGCTCTCCCGCTGCTGGAATTCGCGCTGGTGGCGGGTTAGCTCGGCATCCAGATCAGCCATTTGGCGTTCGGCCCGCTGGCGGTCGTCTTCCAATTGGGGCTTCAGTTGCCACAGCGTGGCATCCAGGTCGGCGAGTTCACGGTCGATACCGGCGAGCCGGGCGAGAGAGGCCTGCAGCGGTTCCAGGCGCATGGATTGGCGCATCTGGGCAATCCACTCCCGCGCCTTGGTGTTGCGAATCCGCGTCACCGGCAGTTCAACGCCATCCTCTTCGAAAATCGCCGCCAGCATGGTTTTGAGGGTGTCCATCTTGCCCTCTTTGGCATGCACCGCCGAGACCAGCTTTTCGATATGGCGGATGCGACGCTCGGGTTTGACCAGACTGAACTGCGCCGCGATCTGGCGCAGCTTGAGGCCATCGCGGCTGTTGCCGTGTAGCTGGGTAAAGTCGTTCTGGATCACCGAGCGGAATTCAGAGGTAGCAGACAGCTTGGGCGACACCGGTGTGCCGTTGCGCCGCAGGCCGCTGGCCCACTGTGTATAGTCCAGCGCCGCTACGCCCGCGTCGCTCTCGACCAGATAGTCTTCTGGCTGGTAGGGCGCGCCGACAAAGCGGTACTCCACCCCGCCTTCTTGTTTACGCGTGAGCACCGCTTGGCAGATGTTGCCCGCTTCACGGCGGTATTCGTACACCAGGTAGCTGTTGCGGTGGGGCAGGTAGAACGCATCGAACTTCATGCGCGTCTTGGGCACGACCTTGTTGGGTAATTCGCCGTAGAACACCGGCACCAGGCGCTGAAGCGTGGTTTTACCGGAGGCGTTGGTGCCGCAAATATTGGTGTGACCGTCCACACTCAGTTCCACCACCCCTTCCAGGTGGCCGTGAATCATCACGATGCGTAGCAGGTGGGCCATGCCGTGTCCTTGATCGATAGAGATTCGAAAGCGACTATCTTGCCAGACACCTTGATGACTTGTCTTACTGATTACGCCTTACCCACCAACCCCTCAAAGAAACTCACCGCGTTGGCTTCCAGCCCTTCGAGGTAGTAGCCGCCCTCCTGCACCACCAGCGTGGGTACATTCAGGCTCGCCACCTTGCGGCCCAGTTCACCAAACCCCGCTGTAGAAACGGCGACCTTGGCTTGGGGGTCGAGTTCGTAGATATCGAACCCCAGCGCCAGCACGATGGCGTCCGGCTCGAACAGGCGGATGGCCTGGCAGGCTTGCTCCATACGGTCAAAGAACACTGACTCCTCTGATCCATGGGGCATCGGCAGGTTGAGGTTATAGCCCAGCCCGCCGCCCTGCCCGCGCTCGTCTTCAAAGCCGGTTACCGCTGGATAAAAGTTGGTGGTATCGCCGTGGATCGAGATATACAGCACATCGTCACGCTGGTAGAAAATCTCCTGAATCCCCTGCCCGTGATGCATGTCGGGGTCGAGCACGACGATGCGCGGGTAGCGCGAGGTAAGGTGCTGCGCAGCAATGGCGGCATTATTGAGAAAGCAGAAGCCTCCGGCGGAATCGATACCCGCGTGATGGCCCGGCGGGCGCGATAGCGCATAGGCAAACCGGTCACCGGCTAACAGAGCCTCAGCCCCGGCGACCGCACTTTGCGCGGACCAATAAGCAGACTGCCAAGTGTGCTGACCCACCGGGGCACTACCGTCGGCCAAGTAGCGGCCAGCTTCCGCCAAGATGCCGCGCAGGGCATTGGGCGCACGCACAAAAATATTGGAGATAACCTCTTCCCCCCCAGTCTTCCCCAAGGGCATGCCAGCGCCGATGGGCACTTTCGAGAAAGCGCAGATAGGGCAATGAGTGCACCGCCCTTATTGGCGCTACCCCATGATCCACGGGTGCTTGGATATCAAACCCTAGCTGATTGGCCGCCGCCAGCAGTTGAGTCGCGCGCTCCGGCACTTCCTGGGGGGTGCGCATTTTCCCGCGAGAGAAGTAGGTTTGCGGCTGATGAAGCAATTGATCATCGTGAAAGAACGTCTTCATCGGCACTATATTCATCAGAACTATCCTTCATCAGAACTATCTCCGGTTTCGCCCACACCCTTGACCACGAATTTACGGGCAACCCCTATGTGGTAATCAATCGCCTCACGACAGGCGGCCGGGCTGCCGCTATCCAGCGCGTCGAGCAACTTATAGTGACTAGTGGCGATGGTGTCGGGGGCTTCATGGGTTTTGGTAATCAGGGTGATGCAGAGGCGCAGTTCATGAGTTAGATCGTCGAAGGCGCGCAACAGCCGTTCGTTGCCTGCGTAGTGCAGCATCAGGCGATGGAACTGCAGGTCCTCCTCAATCCGACGGGTGCCATCGTTACCGGCTGCGGCCTCACAGAGCACCTCAACCTGCTGCTTGAGCGCGCGCTGAGCTTCCGGCGTATAGCGCTCCGTTAAGCGCTGAATCGCATGACGCTCAAGGCATAACCGCAAATCAAACACATCTTCGAGTTCAACGGCATTCAACGCGCGTACAAAGAAGCCCCGCCGAGGTTTCGAGATCAATAAGCCACGGCTTTCTAACAAACGAGCGGCCTCGCGAACCGGCGCACGGCTGACACCCAAGTCACGGGAAAGCTGTACTTCCGAGAGCCGTTCGCCGGGTAAAAAGTGTTGCTGAATAATCGCTTGGGTCAAATAGTCAGCCACCTGCTCGACCAGGTTCTGCTGCTGGATGAAGGGCCTGGGAGCCGCCGTTGGTAAGGCCATAAAGTTCACTCGTGGGGTATGACGCGTTTCCTTAAGTATGACGAAAAAAAGCTGCTTGTCGACGAACGATTGCCGACTGTCGACAGTTTTACCAACTGCTGCTATGGTCAAAACAGGTCCCCAATAAACATCACAATCGGGCCTGACACGTCACGCCTCGCTCGCCTAACGACTACGTAACCTCATTACGTGCTAATAACCGAGGAGCAGGAAACATGAAAAACCTTTAGCTTTGGCTATTTCCGCTGCAGCACTCGCTTTTACCTCCGCCGCACTGGCCGATGACCCTAAAGAGGGCGGAGTGGTTAACACCATTATCCAGCCGGAGCCGCCTGGCCTGGTGCTGGGCATGGTTCAGAACGCGCCCACACGTACCGTCTCGGGCAATATCTACGAAGGCCTGTTGCGTTACTCCACCGACCTTGAACCTATGCCACAGCTGGCGGAGTCGTGGGAGGTTAGCGACGATGGCCGCACTTACACCTTCCATTTGCGTGAAGGCGTTACCTGGCACGACGGCGAAGCCTTTACCGCCGATGACGTCGTGTTCTCCGCCGATGTCTTCCACCGTGAGTTGAACCCCAGTGCCCGCGCCGTGCTGCAGCATGTAGAGAGCATCAAAGCCACCGACGACCACACCGTCGTATTTACCCTGAAGCAGCCTTTCGGCCCGTTCCTGATCTCCTTCGAGGCGGGTACCTTTACTATGGTGCCTGAGCACCTCTACGCAGGTACCGACTTCCGCAATAACGAGCACAACGACCACCCCATCGGCACTGGCCCGTTCAAGTTCTCCAATTGGGAGCGCGGCACGGTGATCGAACTGGTCAAGAACGAAGAGTATTACGAAGAGGGCTTGCCCTACCTGGATGGCGTGAACTGGCACATCATTCCCGATGGCGCCTCCCGTGCGGTAGCCTTCGAGAACGAGACCATCGATGTGCTGCCCAGCGGTACCGTCGAGAACTTCGATATTCCCCGCCTGGCCGAGATGGATAACGTCTGTATGACCGAAGAGGGCCATGAGTACTTCAGCCCCTTTGCCATGCTGTGGATGAACAACCGCGAAGGTCCCACCGCTGATAAGCGCTTCCGCCAGGCGGTGATGTACGCCATGGATCGCGAGTTCGCCAAAGATGTTCTGTGGAACGGCCTGGGCAATGTGCCGCTCTCCGCCTTTGGCTCCAATGCACGCTTCCAGAATGATGACCTGGAACCCTACGACTACAATCCAGACCGCGCCCGTGAGCTGCTGGATGAAATGGGCTACGACGGTGAAGAGATCACGATCCTGCCGCTGCCCTACGGCGAAACCTGGACCCGTTGGGCCGAAGCCGTGCAGCAGAACTTGCGCGAAGTAGGCATTAACGTTGAAACCCAAGCCACCGATGTGGGCGGCTGGAACCAGCGCCTGGGCGACTGGGATTACGACCTGGCCTTTACCTATCTCTACCAGTACGGCGACCCGGCACTGGGCATTTCACGCACCTACCTTTCCGACAATATTGCCAAGGGCTCGCCCTGGAATAACGTCGAAGGCTACGAAAACGAGCGTGTGGACGAGCTGTTCAACGAGGCCGCCACGGCTTTCCCCGACGAAGAGCGCGAAGCGCTTTACAGTGAAGTTCAGGAAATCCTGCACGAAGATGTGCCCGTTGGCTGGCTGATGGAGCTGGGCTTCCCGACGCTGTACCGCTGTGATGTGCAGAACCTGGTTACTTCCGGCGTAGGTGTTAACGACGGCTTTAAAGATGCTTGGCTAGATCGCTAAACCCAAGCCACCCAGGTAGCGAGAGCTACCTGGGTTTTTTAGCTATGTCTTGAAGGTATTAGCCAGGAAACGACTTATGGTTTACGCGCGCCTCATTCTGATGCGGCTGTTTAAAGCCGTGATTGTGCTGTTTTTAATCGTTATTTTTAATTTCCTGCTGATTCAGCTGGCCCCCGGCGACCCGGCCGCGATTCTGGCTGGCGAAGCGGGTGCCGCCGACCAGGAGTTTCTTAACCAACTGCGCGAGCGCTTTGGGCTCGATCAGCCGATGTATGTGCAGCTGTGGCGCTACGTGTCGGGTATCGCCATGCTCGATTTCGGGTACTCCTACCGATTGGGCGTCCCAGTATTTGATCTGATTATGGATCGTTTACCCGCCACCCTACTGCTCACCGGCACCGCTTTTGTGCTTTCGCTGGTATTGGGCATCGTGGCGGGTTCCATGGCCGCGTCACGGGTTAAGAAGCCTTCCGGCTCGATCATCATGGCGCTGGCGCTGGTGTTCTACGCCACGCCGCTGTTCTGGGTCGCACTGATGTCGGTGGTGGTATTTTCCGTCTACCTCGGCTGGCTGCCCGCCTACGGGCTTTACACCGTGGGGGCAGGCCATACGGGGTTTGCGCTGGTGCTCGATGTCGCCAAGCACCTAGTGCTCCCGGCGACGACATTAGCGCTGTTCTTTATGGCGATTTACACCCGCATGACGCGCACGTCGATGTTGGATGCCGCTCAGCAGGATTACGTCAAAACCGCCCGCGCCAAGGGCTTGAAGCCCAGCATTATCCAGCGCCGTCATGTGTTGCGTAACGCCCTGCTGCCAATCATCACGTTAGCAGGCCTGCAGGCGGGGCAGATGGTCGGCGGGGCGATCCTGACCGAAACCGTGTTTGCCTGGCCCGGCATCGGGCGGCTGATGTTCGAAGCGCTGCAGCAGCGCGACTACAACCTGCTGCTGGGCATTTTCTTCTTCTCGGCGGCCTTGGTCATCGTCTTCAATATCATCACCGATTTGGTGTACAGCCTGGCTGATCCACGCATCAAGAAGGGGGCCTCATGAGCTTTTTCGCACGCTTCGCGCAAAACCGTGGCGCCCTCGTCGGGCTGATCATCCTGCTGCTGATTATCGCCATGGCCATACTGGCGCCGCTGCTATTTCCTGAATCGCCCTGGCGCATGGTGCAGCGGCCCTTTTTACCGCCGCTCTCGCAAGATGGCTTTCCCCTCGGCACGGATACCATGGGCCGCAATGTGGCCTCAGGCTTAATGCACGGCGCCTGGGTATCGCTACTGATCGGGCTGGTCTCCACTAGTGTGGCGCTGCTGATTGGCGTTCCCTTGGGGGCGATTGCAGGCTACTACGGCGGCATCATTGACGATGTATTGATGCGTTTTACCGAGTTTTTCCAGACCATCCCCAACTTCGCGCTAGCGATAGTGCTGGTGGCGATTATGCAGCCCAGCATCACCTCGATTGTGCTGGCAATTGCGATTGTCAGCTGGCCGCCGGTGGCCCGTTTAGTGCGCGCCGAGTTTATGTCGCTGCGCAACCGAGAATATGTGGAAGCGGCGCGTTTGGTGGGCCAGTCCAACACCACGATTATTCTGCGTCAGATTCTGCCCAATACGCTGTCGCCGATTATCGTGCTGGCATCGTTAATGGTGGCCACCGCGATTTTGCTGGAGTCGGCGCTGTCGTTTCTCGGCTTGGGCGACCCTAACGTGATGTCCTGGGGCTATATGATCGGCGCGGCGCGAACGGTGATTCGTCAGGCGTGGTGGCTAAGCTTCTTCCCGGGGGTGGCGATTCTGCTCACCGTGCTGGCGTTAAACCTGGTGGGCGAAGGGTTAGACGACGCTTTAAACCCCAAACTTTCCCGCGAGCGCTAGGAGCCTCTTATGTCTGCAACAGAGAATCAAAGCGCTGAAACGGTACTCAGCATTCGCGACCTCAACATTGCGCTCCCAAAAGGGGCGGATCGCGCCCTGGCGGTGGAGGACGTCAGTTACGACGTGAAGCGTGGCGAAATCATGTGCGTGGTGGGCGAGTCCGGTTCCGGCAAATCGATGGCCGCCAACGCCGTGATGGGGCTGCTGCCCAAGGGCGTGAACGCCACCCATGGCGAGATACTCTTTGAAGGGCAGGATCTCCTCGCCCTAACGGAAAAGCAGCACCGCGCCCTGCGTGGGCTAAAGATCGGCATGATCTTCCAGGAGCCGATGACCGCCCTGAACCCGCTGATGCGGGTAGGCGCGCAAATTGCCGAAGTGTTCGAGGCCCACGGCCAGCTCACTCCCAAGGAGCGCCAGGCCCGCGCATTAGAACTATTGATCGAAGTGGGCATTCCACAGCCGGAGAAGGCGATTCGCGCCTACCCCTTCGAGCTCTCTGGCGGCCAGCGCCAGCGGGTGATGATTGCCATGGCACTCGCACTGGAGCCCATTCTACTGATTGCCGACGAGCCCACCACGGCGCTGGATGTCACCACGCAAGCTCAGATTCTGGAGCTGATTCGCGACCTTCAGCAGCGGCGCGGCATGTCGGTGATGTTTATCACCCACGACTTTGGCGTGGTGGCCGAAATTGCCAATCGAGTTTGCGTCATGCGTCACGGTAAGATCGTCGAGCTGGGTGACGCCAAGTCGGTGCTTGAGAATCCTCAAGACGCCTATACCCAAGCGCTGATTGCCGCGATTCCCAGCAATGCGGTGCCGCCCCACCGTGAAACCAGCCAAGTCGCCCCGCTGTTGGAGATCAAGCAGCTCAATAAGGTCTTTCGCTCCCGGGGCGGGTTCCTTAAACCTTCCCGCGAAGTGCGTGCCCTAGAGGATGTATCGCTCACCTTGGCGCGGGGTGAAACGGTGGGGATTGTAGGCGAATCCGGTTCAGGCAAATCCACTCTCGGGCGCTGCGTGGTGCGTTTGGAGCACCCCGATAGCGGCGAGCTGCTGTTGGATGGGGTGAACCTTTCCCAGCTCAAAGGCGATGCGCTGCGCCGGGAACGCCACCGGGTACAGATGATATTCCAAGACCCTTACGCCTCGCTCAACCCCCGCACCAAAGTGGGCATGGCGATTGCCCAGGGGCCCATAGCCAACGGCACGCCCAAAGCCGCGGCGCTTAAACAGGCGGGCGAGCTGCTCGACATGGTGGGCTTGGGCGCCAGCGCCGTGGAGCGCTTTCCTCACGAATTTTCCGGCGGCCAGCGTCAGCGTATTGGCATTGCCCGGGCGCTAGCGCTGAACCCCGAGCTGATTGTGGCGGACGAAGCGGTCTCGGCGCTGGATGTTTCGATTCAAGCCCAGGTGCTGGAACTGCTGGAAGAGCTCAAACAGCGGCTTTCATTGTCGCTGCTGTTCATCACCCACGACCTGCGCGTCGCCGCGCATATCTGTGACCGCATCGTGGTGATGCAGCACGGCCGCATCGTTGAGCAAGGCAGCGCCGAGCAGATTTTCCTCGCCCCGCGTGAGGCGTATACCCAGGATCTGCTCAAGGCGATTCCCGGCCGCGAAGCGCCCGTGGCGGCGACAGCATAAGTTTGCAGAGCAGGCTTTCAAAAGTGAGTTTATCGAATGGAAAAGACAGGCTAAGGAAAACACATGCAAATAACCCTGGAAGCGCTGCGCGCCATTGTAGGCCCGGCCCACGTATTGACTGGCGATGATGTGCACAGCCGCCGCGTGGACTGGATGACCGGCGCTCCCTGCCAGGCAGGCGCCATTGTTCGCCCGGCGGATACTGAACAAGTCGCCGCGGTGATGCGTGCCTGCCATGAGGTGCAACAGCCGGTGGTGACTCACGGCGGCCTCACCGGCCTGGTTCACGGCGCAGAAGCGAGCCCGGATGAGCTGGTGATTTCCCTGGAACGCATGACCGCCATCGAAGAGATCGATCAAGTCGGCGGCACCCTCACCGTGCAGGCAGGTGCGCCGCTGCAGCGGGTTCAGGAGGCGGCGAAAGAGGTCGGCCTTCAGTTTCCGCTCGATCTGGGCGCTCGGGGCAGTTGCACCATTGGTGGCAATATCGCCACCAACGCCGGTGGCGTTCGGGTGATCCGCTACGGCATGATGCGCCAGCAGGTACTTGGCCTGGAGGCCGTGATGGCCGATGGCCGGGTGGTCAGTTCCCTGAACCGCATGCTGAAAACAACGCCGGTTTCGATTTAAAGCAGCTGTTCATCGGCAGCGAAGGCACCCTGGGCATCGTGACCCGCGCGGTGCTACGCCTGCAGCCGCCGACGCCCAGCGAGCAAACGGCGATGGTAGCCTGCCCTTCGTTTGAGGCGCTCACCGGGCTACTCAGCCATATGGGCAAAGCGCTCGGCGGCAGCCTGGGTGCGTTTGAAGTGATGTGGCAAAACCACTACCGGTTGCTCACTGAAACCCTGGGGCGCCACACCCCGCCGATTGCCACCGAGCACCCGTTTTATGTGATCATCGAGTCGCTGGGCAGCGACGCTGAGCGCAATGCCACTCAGTTCAGCGAAGCATTAGAAAGTGCCCTTGAGAGCGAGCTGATTGTCGATGCGGTGATTGCGCAGTCGACGACCCAGCGTGATGGGCTTTGGGCGATTCGTGAGGATATCGAGGGGTTGGTCAAGGGCATGGCGCCGGTGCTTACCTTCGATGTCAGCCTGCCGATTGCCGATATGCAGCGCTACACCGATGCCTTGGAAGCGCAGCTAACCCAGCGCTGGGAAGAGGCGCGCTTGGTAGTATTTGGTCACCTGGGTGATGGCAATCTGCATATTTCCGTTAGCGTGGGCAGCGCAGAAATAGAGGTGCGCCGTGAAGTGGAAGCGATGGTCTATCAACCGCTGGCCGCACTGGGCGGCTCGGTCTCTGCCGAGCACGGCATTGGCCTGGAGAAACGCCCCTGGCTGAGCACCTGTCGCTCCAGCGCCGAGATCGCATTGATGCAGTCGCTCAAGCAGGCGCTCGATCCGCTTAATCTGTTAAATCCCGGTAAAGTACTTTAAATAAGAGTGCTTTAAATAAACGCGCTACGTTAATCGTTACTACTGATTTGAAAATCGTTTTTAGGAATCGTTATGCCTTCTCAAAGCACGCCCCCTTATCCCAACCACTTACTGAGTGAAGGCCCTGTTAATCCGTTTCCGGGCATTAAAGTGCTGGAGCGCAGACTTGGCCGGGAAATACCCCACCGGCTGGGCTCTAATGAAGGCCTGGACATGCCCCACCGTGCCCTGCGCGAACACTTTGGTGATGCCCTGGCGGAACACGTTTACTGCTACGGCGATTCAGAAGCGCTGGGGGTGCGCCAGCGCCTGAGCGCGCAACAGGGGATTGCGCTGGAAACGATGTTGGTAGATGCCGGTGCCGATAGTTTAATCGCCCTGGCCCTGCGCACCACCTGCGAACCTGGCGACACCGTGGTGAGCACCGCAGGCACCTACCCCACCTTGGGCTATTTCGCCAAAGGCCAGGGTTGCCGCTTGATTGAGCCCAGCTATTTTGAGGCACCCGGCGTGTTGGCTCCCGATCTGGAAGCCCTTATCGCAGCGGCACATCAGGAAAACGCGCGGCTGGTGTACCTGGCCAACCCGGACAACCCCAGCGGCCACTTACATAGCGACAACGCCATTCTCAAGCTGCGCGAGGCGCTGCCCGATACCTGCTGGCTAATGTTAGACGAAGCCTATGGAGACTTCCGCGACGATGCGGGCAGCGAGTTCGCAGCTAAAGCCATCCCAGGTGTGATTCGCCTGCGTACGCTTTCCAAGGCTCACGGCCTGGCGGGTCTGCGCATTGGCTACGCCATCGCCGACCCTGAAGTGCTGGCGATGATGATGAAGGTGCGTATTCACTATGCGGTCTCGTCGTTGACCCTGGCCGCCGCCGAAGTGGTACTCGACCACCCTGACGAAGTGAATCAGCACGTTGTCGATGTAAAAGCCCGCCGTGAGCAGTTGGCTGAGCACTTTCGCGCACTGGGTGCCGATGTGCTCCCTAGCGCTACTAACTTCATCGGCATTCGTCTGCCCAGCGCCGAACTCGCCGCCGAGGTACATAAGCAGTTGCTTGATGAAGGCGTATTAGTCACCCGCCTGACACACCCAGAACTTGCCAATGTGATCCGTATTACGGCGGTACAAGCAGCGCTGGAGCCTGGAAGATTGGCGGCGCTTGAACAGGCTATTAAAGAGCACACCTGATTCAGTTAGCAAAGTTGGGCAAGCGGATGTCAAGGTGCATCGAGGACAGGTTTCCGCGAGGGCGCTGTGAACCCATCCCTGGGCGCTACTTTTGTCATCTGACCGCCATGGATGGCGGGAATGCCGGAATGGTTGGGAACATTTTCCGGCCATGACAAAAGACCCTCGCTTCAACCTGCCCTCGCAGCGGGTGACAGGGGTTGCATAGTTCTTACTTCCAACCCCAATAGCCCTAAGGCGTTAACCAATGCCTGAACTCATCCAGCTCTCCGCGCACCGCCTGGCGATATAAGCCCTGCAGTTGCGCCGTCACGCTGTCGGGGCTGATGGGTTCGTTGACGGGTGGTGCGCCAGCACGCCCGCCAATGCGGCGGCCATCCAGCTCACGAAGTGGGAGTATTTCGGCGGCGGTGCCGGTTAAGAACGCCTCATCGGCGGTGTAGAGCTCGTCGCGGGTAATCCGCCGCTCGCGCACTTCAATACCCAGCACTTTTTGCGCTAGCTGAATCACGCTATCCCGGGTGATGCCTTGCAGGCAGGAGGTCACTTCCGGGGTATGCAGAACCCCATCGCGCAGCAAGAAGACATTCGCCGCCGAGGCCTCAGCTACATAGCCTTCCGGGTCGAGCATGATGGTTTCATCGAACCCGGCCTTGATCGCTGTATTCAGTGCCAGTATCGAGTTGACGTAGTGGCCATTGGTTTTTCGCCCGGCAGAGGCTGATATTGACGTGGTGGCGTGCCCAGGAAGAAGTCAGCGCGCGCAAGCCATGGGTGGCAGCCTGGGGAGAAATGTAGGGGCCTAGATCCCACGCGGCGACCATTACATGGGTCGTTAGTCCCTGGGCGCGCAGCCCCATGCCTTCTGCACCAAAAAACACGGTAGGTTTCAGGTAGGCATTGCTCAGGCCGTTTTTGTTCAGGCACTCGCGCTGGGCATCGATCAGCTCCGCTTCGCTAAACGGCAGCGGCATATCCAGCGAATGGGCGCTTTCTGCCAAGCGGCGGGTATGTTCAGCAGCACGAAATAGATGCGTGCCGCTAGGGCCAGCATAGGCGCGCACGCCCTCAAAACAGCCCATGCCATAGTGCAAGGTATGGGTGAAGACATGCACCTTGGCTTCGCGCCACTCCAGCCATTCACCGTCGTGCCAAATCCAGCCATCGCGATCATAAAGCGGCGTCATTGTTTGCGTTGCTCCCACTGTTGGCACCAGTCGTCTATCAATGACTGCTGGTGCGGTTGCAGGGCCTGATAGCCCCAAGCGGCAATTTCATCGTTTTGCGGGTCGGGCACGGCAATCTGACTACCTGCCAGCGTCTGGATCACTGCGTGGCCGCAGAGTGGCACATAGCCCTCGGAATAACCGCCTTCATGCACGAACACCAGCTTGCCCTCGCAGCAGCGCTCGGCCAGTGCTTTAAGCTGGGCAGTCATGGTGGCGAACGCTTGACTATTGAGCAACATCTTGCCTAATGGATCTTTGGCGCAGGCGTCATAACCGCAGGCCACCACGATCAGTTCAGGTTTGAACGCCTCAAGCGCGGGCAGCACCAGCTTTTCCATGGCGTACGCGTAGGCACCCAGGCCACAGCCCGGTGGCAGAGGCAGGTTGAGATTGGCGCCCAGGCCTGCACCTTCGCCCTGCTCGTCAAAGCTGCCGGTTTCCAGCGGGTAGTTGGCCGCCTGATGGAGTGAAACGGTCAACACATCGGACTCGCCATAAAACGCTGTCTGCTGACCGTTACCGTGGTGAACATCCCAATCGAGTATCGCCACACGGTTAACCTGCCCCAAGGCCCGGGCGCGCATCACCGCCACGGGGATATTGCCCAGCAGGCAGAACCCACGGCCTTGATCGGCTTCGGCATGATGCCCAGGCGGGCGGCATAGGGCGTAGGCGTTGCTCACCTCGCCCAGCGCCACGGCTTCAATGGCGGCAATGGCAAGCCCCGCGGACTGTGTGGCCGCTGCCCAACTGCCTGGCATGTAAGGTGCGCAGTCGCCACCGTTGCCACCCCGCGCTTTATCCCCCGCCTGCAGTTCATCCAGGTATTGCGGGGTGTGAAAACGCAGCAAGTCAGTAAGCTGTGCGGCGGGAGGTTTAACCACCTGAAGCTCGTCGATCAGGCCGCTGACTTCTAGGATGTTTTTCAGGCGTCGTTTGCTTTCCGGGCTTTCTGATGCAGCTTGAGGCTGCAGGAATTCACCGGGCGCGGAAAATACCCCTATCGCGCCCTGGTCATGCCAAAAGCAGCGTTCGTGCCAATAAAAACCGGTTCTGCTCATGCCGTAAAACCCTGCATAAAGGCGGTCAAATTGGCGCTTAGATGTTCGGTGGGGTAACCGCCTTCCTGAACAATCACCATGGGTAGCGACAGCGCCGCTAAACGTTTGCCTACCTCGACAAATGCCTCGGTTTCCACCGTAAGCCCTGCTAGCGGGTCATCTTTATGGGCGTCTAAACCGAGCGCTACCACCACGGCATCCGGCCCATAGCGCTGCAGGTGATCAATCAGAATCGCCAAGGCGTCGAGATAAACATCACCGTCACCACCTAACGGTAGCGGCAAATTAACGTTGGCCCCCTCGCCTTCGCCACTGCCGACCTCATCGGCACCACCCCAAAAGAAGGGATAGAAATCGCTGGGGTCAACGTGGAGAGAGCCCGTCCAGACATCGCCACGATCATAAAAAATATCCTGGGTGCCGTTGCCGTGGTGGAGATCAACATCGATGATCGCCACTTTGGCAAAGCGTTCGCGCAGCACGGTCGCCGCCAGTGCGGAATTGTTCAGCAGGCAAAAGCCCCCAGCGCGCTCGGGCCCGGCATGGTGGCCCGGCGGACGACACAACGCGTAGGCCGTTGGGGCGCCATTCAGCACCTCTTCTGCCGCCGCCTCAGCCGTCGCCGCCGAGGCTAAAGCGCCTTGAAAGCTCGTCGCACTTAGCGGGCAGGCCATATCATGCAGGTGCCAGCCCGCTTGGCCAATCGGATGGCGCGGGTAGTGGTGACCGCCACCGCAGGGGTGGATATTGGGTGCGACAAACTCCGCCGCGTTGGGCAGCCCCTGCCAGCGAGCGTAAATGGTGTCCAAAAACGTGAGGTAGCGCGGCGTATGAATCTGCTCCAGGCGCTTGCGCAGCGTAGGCGAATCAGCCTCGGCAGGTGTGGTCAGGGTCAGCCCTGCCGTTGCTAGCCCCTTCGTAAGCAGCTCAGCCCGCACCGGGCCTTCCGGCGAGGGCACGGGCTGACCGCGCAGCAGGAAGGTCGGCGGTGCATGCAACGCCTGGTCAGGGTGATAAAAACACTTCATGGGTCGCAGTCCTTAGCTAAATTACAGCAGTGACGGAATCCAGGTAGAGAGCGCCGGGAACGCCGCCAGGAGCACAATCACTACTAAAAACGATACGTAAAACGGCAGCGAGGCCACGATCGCCCGTTCGTACGGCACCTCGGCTATTCGCGCGGCGGTCATCAGCGTCATCCCCACCGGTGGCGTCACGTTGGAGATATTGAGCACCACGATCATCAAGATAGCGAAGTGCAGCGGATCGAACCCGAGCTGAATCATGGCGGGCACCAGCACCGGCGCAATGACCACCAGGGCAGGCAGCACGTCCATCACCGTGCCAATCACCAAGAGTAGCAGACACACCAGCATCAATTGCACAAAGGCCACATCGCTAAAGGTGGTGATCATGCTGGCCGCGTCCCTGGCGATGCCCGAGCGGGTAACGAACCAGCCCAATACCGCCGAAGTTGCCAGCAGAAAAAATACCACTCCGGAAAATCTAACCGTGGTCACCAGCGCATCCCAAATCTTGCGCCAGGTAAGATTGCGGTAGAACACCACGCCAATCACGATGGCGTAAACCGCTGCAAAGCCTGAGGCTTCGGTAATCGTGGTGAGTCCCGAAAGAATACCGCCGAGGATAATCAGCGGTACCACCATGGCGGGCAGTGCGACCAACAGCGCAATCATCGCGGCTTTAAAGGGCGTTGGCGCCTGCTTGGGATAATTACGCTTCCAGGCTAGAAAAAAGCTCATTCCCAGCAGCGCCAGCGCCATCAACAGGCCAGGGATAATGCCACCGGCGAACAGGTCAATCACCGAAATATCCCGCAGCAGCGTGGCGTAGACCACCATCACCACGCTGGGGGGAATGATCGGCCCAATGATCGATGAACAAGCGGTAACCGCGGCGGCGTACTCGGCATCGTAGCCCTGCTTTTTCATCTCGGGAATCATGATTTTGCCAATAGCCACTGTATCGGTGACCGCTGCGCCGGTGAGACCCGCAAAGAATACCGAGACCGAGATGTTCACGTGAGAGAGTGACCCGCGCACCCGGCCAAACAGCGCATTGTTGAACGCAATCAGCTTATGGGTTAGCCCGCCCTGGTTCATCAGCTCAGCGGTGAAAATAAAGTAGGGCACGGCAATCAGCAGAAAGCCGGAGACACCGGAGAACATGCGGTCGGCAATAATGCCAAGCATGCGCTCTCCCCCGATGGCAAAACCACCGGCTAGCCCCGACATGGCCATCACCACCGCTACCGGTGCACCGATAAACAGCAGCACGACAAACGCAATAATGGCAGGGGTCATGAGCGGTGCTCTCCGTCATTAGTGTCGATGAGTTCGCCAATCACGTCTTGCTCATCGATGAAGTGCTCCAGCAGGGCAAAACCATGCACCAGATGCAGCAGCATAATCACACCGCTAATGGGTATGACAATGGCGGTGAACTTGCTGGGAATGCGGATTTGATCAGAGACCATGTAGACCTGGGTGGCACTGGTGAAGTAATCCCAGCCGTACCACGTCAGCATCAGTGCAAACAGGCCAATTACCGCCAGGCAGAGTCCGGCAGCCACTTGCACCATCACTCTGGGCAGGCTGCGAACCAGCAGGGTCATGGCGACGTGCTCGCCATAGCGCAGCGAAATCGTCATGGAAAGAAAGCCGATCCAGGGCAGAAACAGCCGTGCCAGCGAATAGGTCCAGCTTAGCGTACTGCCAGTGATCAGCTTGTAGAGAAACGCAGTGAACGAGATGCCCAGCATCGCCAGAATACAGCCCACACACACCACGATGGCCACCTGATTGACGAGGTCGCTCACGCGGCGCAAAGGAGTTAGAACGCCCATGGTTTTTCCTCACGCCGGGGCTTCACATCGCCCCAGCGTTTATCATTCGCTAACCGTTATTGGCCCAGGTGCTTTTTATCCCCAGCTTTACTGGCCCTGCATTTATTGACCCTGAACTTATTGGCCATAAATGCGGTAGTCGTCTTCTGCCAATTGCTGGCCGACACGCTCGACTTCATCAAGCAGCCCCTGTACGCGGGCTTCGTCCATGCCGAAGTCATCGACGATCCACTCCTGCCAAGCGGGGCGAGCAATTTCCGCCATCCGCTCACGTTCGGCGTCAGGCATCAGGTAGCACGCTTCGAAGCGTTCACATGACTCCACCCAACTCGCGGTAGCCAGTGCGCCAGACATACCGTGGCTCAGTTGAATCGCTTCCCGCGCGGAGCTGACCAACGCCTGCTGATACTCCTCGGGTAACGATTGGTACCAGGACTCGCTAACCATCCAGGGCGCGCTGTTATACACATGCCCGGTGAGCGTGGTGTAGTCGGTGACCGCATCGAAGTTGAAGGTGGTATTGAGCACCGGCGCATTGAACTGGCCATCGGCAAGGCCGGTTTCCAGCGCAGTAATCAGCTCGCCCCAGGGCAGCGGCGTGGCAGAAGCACCTAGCGAGCGCATGATCGCCACGTGGGCGGGGTTCTCTTCGGTGCGAATATTAAGACCTTCCAAGTCTTCGACGGTCTCTATCAAGCGCACGTTATTAGTGAAGGCAACAAAACCACCGCCATCGTCGAAGGTGCCCAAATAACGCATATCGGCGGCTTCGACGGTGCCGGACATAAAGTCGGCGAACCATTCGCTATCAAAGAAGCTCCATGCCTGACGCCAGTTGGTGAACAGGAAGGGGGCGGTGACGACTTGGTAATCTTCGTAGAAGGATGACATCGCCCCGGCCGACATAATCGTCGACTGTAGCGTTCGTCCGCCCTGCACTTCCGAGCCGTTCTCCACTTCAGAACCGAGCTGGCCGCCACCGAAGATGGTGACCTCAAGATCCCCATCGGTTCGCGCTTCGACCAGGTTTTTGAAATGCATCAGTGCCGGATAGATTTCGTTGTTACTCATATCTTCCGGAATCTGAGTGGCGATCACCATCTCATAGGATTGCGCTTGGGCATTAGCACTGGCAACAGCCAAAGGTAATGCCGCCATGGCGGCGAAAAATACTGATTTTTTAGCGTTCATAACATGCCTCGTTTTGGTTATTAGTCGGTCTTCGTTATGACTGGCGATGCCACCTAATCGGTGACTATGTCGTTGTTGCTATTACTATTGTTATTATTAAAACCATCTCTGTTGAAAAAATTATGGCTGTTCGGGTAGCGACTCCCACACCTCGATGGCAGCCGCCAAGTCTTCAAGCGAAGCACCTACCGATTTGAATAGCGTGATGGCCTCCGAGCCAGAACGTCCCGATTTGGCCCCGCTTAGCACCTCCGCAAGCTCCGCCTGAATCTGGTCGAACTGGAATTCGCCCTCTTCAATGGCTTGCAGAATATCGCCCGCTTCGCCTTTGGCGCCGGCGTAGGTATCCACAAACACCTCTGAGCGGCGCAGGCACAGTGCATCGGTTTCGCGCATCTGTGGCCGAAACGCGCCGATCAAATCCAAGTGGGTGCCTGGCGTTAGCCACTCACCCTTGATCAGCGGCTGGGTAGAGAGCGTCACACAACTGACGATATCCGCTTCTGCCACAGCATCCGCCAGGTCTTCCACCACGTGGGTTTCAAAGCGTTCGGCGTATTCATCGGCGATGGCGGCTGCTTTACTGGGATTACGGCCCCAGATCAGCACACGTTTGATGGGCCGCACGCTGGCGTGAGCCTCGATCACCATAGGCGCCAACTTACCGGTGCCCACCACCAGCAGCGTTGCTGCGTTCTCATTCGCCAACGCTTGGGCGGCCAGCGCCGAAGCAGCCGCCGTACGGCGCCGGGTTAACTCGCTGCCATCGATACATGCCAACGGCTGACCGTGCTTACCTTCACTGAGCAAATAGAGCCCAGAGATCGCCGGGATACCGTGGTCGGCGTTTTGCGGAAACACGTTGACCATTTTTACGCCGATATAGCCCGCCGTTTCCCAAGCGGGCATTAGCAGCATGGTGGCTTCGCCATCCGGCCGGTGCATCGCGTGGTGATGGCGCGGAGGTGACTCCACGCCGTTCACAAACGTTGTGTGTAGCCGCTTGATCAAGCCATCCCACGTCAGGTGGCGAGTGACCTCTTCGGCAGAAACAACCCGCATATCAGGCCTCCGGCAGCGCGGCTACCACCATGATCTCAACTTTCCACTCGGGCTTGGCGAGTTGGGCTTCAAGCGCGGCACGCACCGGCGGGCGGCCGGGCACAACCCAGGCATCCCAGGCAGCGTTCATTTGATCGAATTCCGCCATGCTGGTGACCCAGATTTGCGCTGAAATCAGGTGTTCTTTCGAGGTACCCGCTTGGGCTAGCAGTTGATCGATACGCGCCAGCACCTGCTCTGTTTGGCCACGCATATCCGCCGTGGCATCAGGTGGAACCTGGCCTGCGAGGTAAACGGTGCCGTTGTGAATCGCCACTTGGCTCATACGTGCATTGCTGTCTTGATAGGTAACGCCCATGGTGTTGCTCCTTGAAAGCGATCTGCTGATATAAAGGGTCTTGATATAAGGGATTAGTCAAAGACTAAAGCGCTAGCAGGCAAATTACTTGCCCGAAGCTGAGGTAGATTTGCCCGCAAGTCCTGCAGGCAAGAAAATTTTATCACCAACGGTCAGGTGGAGGCCTAACGATCTGAAGATGGGGAAAGCTCAAAATATCGCCGATAGGCGCGGGAGAAACTGCCTTGATCGCGAAAGCCGACCAGCATGGCGATATGCCCCAAGCTGAGCGTGCTATGGCGAACCAAGGTACGGGCATGCTCTAAGCGCCTGCGTTGCACATAGGCCAGCGGCGTTACACCGGTCAGCTCGCGAAAGCAGCTGTGAAAATGCCCGGGGCTCAAGGCACACAAAGCAGCTAACTGCTCAACACGGACCTCATCGGCGAGATGCTGATCCAACCAGGCATCCAGACGAGCAAGATCTAGGCGTTCGCTAATACAGTGTTGGCCCAACTGCCCGGCCTCAGTAGGAGAGGCATCATGCAGGTACATGGTCAGCGCCCGTAACAGCAGAATCGCGATTTCATTCTGCAGTGCGGGGCACTGCTCAAGCTGATTCGCCAGGGCGTGGGTCAGTTGGTTTAACGCGGGGGGACGCTGAAAAAGCGCGGCTTATCAAAGAGACGCTCGATCTCACTGCCCTTATCAAGCGACGCCAAATGCGCAACAGGAATATCCAACACCAAGGTGCGGTTACTGCCATCTCCTTGGTACTCGTGATGGCGCGACGAAGGAATCAGACACCCGCGGCGAGCGGTGACCCGCTCCCCTTGCCCTTCCATCGAAAGCTCCGTAACACCACAAGTGGCCAGAATAAGCTGATGGAAATCGTGGGTATGGGCCACCTGCTCCTGGGCTAAGTTGCGACTATGCAGCTCAAAAAGGGCCATGGTGGAGTACCGTCTTTCATCGAATGCGATTCATTCACTATAAAACGGCTAGGCAAGAAAAAGCGAGCAAGCAGCCAACTGTGCGTTAACGCTGTGCCGGGTAGAGAAGGGTCAGGTAAAAGGGCGCTGGCTGTCATCCGCCAGTCATGGACTCAAGATAGCGTGTTCGTAAGCTGCCATAAGAGTCTAAACAACATGTCACAGCGCCGACGCCATCCTCTTAGTCACCCTCTCAGCGAATCAGAAATAGCCGCACGCTCTCAAGCCCTCGCTCAGCTAGCCAATGGCAACGCCATAACCCAGCAGCGGGAAGCAGAGCGTGAGGCGCGACTGGCATCCGCATTTACGCTGTTTCACTCGACGGCGCCCGCAACCGCGACGCCACTGGGCGGTATGAAAATACTCATGATTTCGGATGTCTACTATCCTCGCGTCAATGGCGTCTCCACTTCCATTGCCAGTTTTCGCGGCGCCCTTGAACGCTTGGGAAACTCGGTCACACTGATCTGCCCCGACTACCCCGTGGGCCAAGTGGATGAACCAGGCGTGCTGCGTATTCCTTCCCGCCACGTGCCCGGAGACCCTGAAGACCGCATGATGCGCTACCGGGACCTACTCGCCCTGACACCGCAGCTTGTCGATGAAGCCTTTGATCTTATTCATGTGCACACACCCTTTACCGCCCACTTTGCAGGTGTAACCCTAGGGCGTCGTCTTGGGCTACCGGTGGTGGCGACCTATCACACGCTGTTTGAGGAGTACATTCATCACTATATCCGCTGGTTTCCGCGTCGCTGGCTGCGCTTTGCTGCACGGAGGCTCTCGGCGCGCCAGTGTCAGCAGCTCGACGCTGTGGTCGCTCCTTCACGGGCAATGCAACAAGCGCTCACCCACTACGGCGTGACGACGCCCATCACGGTCATTGCCACTGGTTTAGCACTTGAGGCGTTCTGCCACCCTCAAGGGGCCCTGCATGAAGGCGACTTTCGCGCCCACTACGACCTGCCTCAAGAAGCACGCTTGCTGCTCTATGTGGGCCGAGCCGCCTTTGAGAAGAACATCGATTTTCTGATCGATATGCTGCCCAAGGTATTAGCGGAACACCCCACTACCCGCTTGATCATTACCGGCGAAGGCCCCGCCCATGAAACGCTAGTCAAACGCGCCCAAGAAATGGGCATGGCAGATGTTGTACTCTTCCTCGGCTATCTTGACCGCAACGGCCCACTGCAAGCCGCCTACCGCGCCGCCGATATTTTCGTATTTGCATCACGCACGGAAACCCAGGGGCTGGTATTGCTGGAAGCAATGGCGCTTGGCACGCCGGTGGTTTCCACCGCCATGATGGGAACACTGGATATATTAAAAGAGGGAGAAGGATGCCTCATCGCCGAGGATAACCATGACGATTTCGCCACCAAAGTTAACCGGCTATTAAGCAATGAAATCTTGCGACAGCAGCTTGCCGAGCGAGGCCAAGCTTACGCCGCTAGCTGGCACGAGGATGCCAAAAGCGAGGAGCTTGTTAGTCTTTATAAAAAATTCGGTTAAACATTTTGAGAATGCAGTGAAGCAAGTGCCCATACTCGACTGACACTTTAAGAACAAACGCATACACTTAGAAGACAATAAAAAACGCCCCATTTTGGGGCGCATTTCATATACCACCTAAAGCGAATAACATACAAATAACTTAAGGTAATGCCACACATTTACTTACATGCAGATTAGTTCGGCAAAAACATATTTGACAAAGAGCCAGGAAAACTTTCATTAACCAATGTTCTTGCTCCAGAAAGAGTAAGATGCCCATAATCAAACTGCATAGGCTCCCTTGTTAGCGAATAGTTTCTACATTCGTCGCCAGAGCATAAATCATCAATCATTGAAACATATCCTACGCCTAATGATGCTGCAAGCACCTCCAGATCATTATCTAAGTTATGCTTACTCTCCATTGACAACGTGTTTGTTTCAACTTCACCATACTCCTTCAAAAGCCTTATCAATACTATCGGAAAATCTGATGAATATTCAACAGTAGGCCCTACTATAACAACATTCAAACCCAGTTCTTTTAAAATAGTTACTGTTCTTTGGATTCCATTAAAATCACTCTCTTCCCACCTCGCCGAGAGTATCACCCCATCTACAAGCTCTTTTTTTCGCTTCTATTTCTTTAAATGTTTGCTCATGAAGTAAAGTACACTGCAATCGACCTTCATTACCATATAGTGGTTTGCAGCCTGACGCGGTAGCCACCGAAAGATTAGAATCAGTGTACTTTTCTCTTAATGCTTTATACAGGTGCGCTGCATGACTATCTCCCATTAAAATATAATTTTCCTCACCTTCCCTTATATCCAAGCAAGAGCTATTATAATCATCTAAAGAACCATTTGCGCCTGAAAAAAAGCAACCATCCATGCTAAATTGATACCTGTAATCATCTGTATCTCTATAGCTCAAAAAACTTGCTACATCGGCATATTCTTTGTTACTTGCTATCCATTCATCATAATAACCATTATTCACATGGCCATGAACACCAAATGCTATAAAACCAACAGATGCCACTAATGAAATAGCAAAAACTTTAGCTCTACTATTCAATATACTTTTAGGCCCACTCCTAAACGGCTGCTCAACAAATTTCCAACTAAAAAAGCTAGAATTACTGATGCGACGCAAAGTCCGAATAACAGCACAGCTGAAGGATCGGTTAAAGACCTAATTCTAGCAAATGCCAGCAACGGCTGATGCCATAAGTAAGCACTGAAGCTGACAAGACCAATACCTACCAACCACTTCATAGACAGGATTTTAGCGGTGAACGTGCTTGAGGAACCATAAATAATAATTAATGCCGCACCTAGTACTGGTAATAACGCGTAAGCTGAAGGGAAAGGTAAACTTTCATCAAAAGCAAAAATTGAATATATAATAAGCACTAGGCCGGTTAAAGAAAGGAACTGGTTTGATTTAACAGGTCGACCATTAAGTATAAAAGCACAAATAGCGCCAATCCCTAGCTCCCAAGCACGCGTGGGCAGTAGATAGAAATTGGCCTCTGGATTGTTACGCCATCCCCACTCCGAAAGAAGAAAACTAATTAATGAAAGCAAGCAAACAACATAAAATACCGGCTGTCTTCCAAATCTCCATAACATTATAAGAAGAATGGGAAAAAATATATAAAATTGCTCCTCAACGCCCAGGCTCCAGGTATGTAGCAATGGATTTTCTTCTGCCGCTGGTGCAAAATAATCCTCTTTCCGCCAAAAAAGAATATTAGAAGAGAAAAATGTTATGGCAACGAGAGCCTGGGAAAAATCTTTGAACTGAGAGGGCACCATCCACATCCATGCAAATGGTATACAGCAAATCAGAACAAAGAAAAGCGCCGGCAGTATTCTACGCGCTCTTCGCTCATAAAATTTTGCTATGGAAAACCTACCATTTTCAATATCATTAATAATAATAGTAGTGATTAAGTATCCACTGATAACAAAAAATATATCGACGCCAACGTATCCACCAGCAAACCATGAAAAACCTGCATGAAAAAGTATGACCGGCAGAACGGCAACCGCTCTAAGCCCATCAATTTCTCGCCTATATTCCATTTTCAAGCACCCTCTTACTATTTTTGATAACTGGCTTAGTTTACATGCCTTAGTATGATTACCAACAGCAGAGAACTGAAATATAAGGCGTTAGTATTAGAACTCATTTTACTTTAACTTTCTAGCCAATAACCATACCATTCTGTATGTCCTGTATTCACCAGCATCCCGATCGCATTTTTCTTAAAGAGGACGAAAAAATTCTTTGCCGATTGTCCAATAAGTATTGCAAGACAGGCCAGCAAATGACCTACACGAGACGGTATCCAACAATTTGCTCTGAAACATTTGGTCATAAGGCGGTGATCACTGGTTTTCTAACCATTATCCACCATTGTGGAGCTACATCTGGATTGTTTCACATCAACCATCAGCAGCAAAGGCTATTGGAGAGGTCAGAATAGGAGCTATAGCAAGACTCTCAATCCTGTTCAGCTTGATGGCTTCAACCCGCCAATTTCTGATAGCTTATACAGAGATGCTGTACCAGGGCTAGACAAAGCTGAGCCGCACATTGATTTAATCTTTATTTCCTATTTATTTTTTGGGCAGTACATTGTATTTTTATAGAAAACCACTGCCTAAAATAATTTAAAAATAAGATTTTCCCATTCATTTTGCACTGGTAAATTTTGGAAAGGAACGCTGGGAATGGAGTATCGTAAAGAAATTGATGGATTGAGAGCTGTGGCTGTTCTGCCTGTCATTTTATTTCATGCAGGATTTTCATGGTTTTCTGGTGGTTACATAGGAGTAGATGTTTTTTTTGTAATTAGTGGATATCTGATCACATCAATACTTATAAAAGACTTAGAAAATGGACGTTTTTCTATCGCTCAGTTTTATGAGCGAAGGGCTCGGAGAATTCTGCCAGCGCTTTTCTTTGTAATGATGTGCTGCATTCCTTTTGCCTATACTTGGATGATACCTCAACAATTTAAGGATTTCTCACAAGCTTTTGTGGCAGTAAGTTTCTTTTCGTCTAATATTTTATTTTGGGCTAAAGAGGATTACTTTGCTCCGGCTGCAGAGCTAAACCCACTATTACATACGTGGAGTCTGGCAGTAGAAGAGCAGTTCTACATCTTTTTCCCCCTACTGTTATTGGTCTTATGGCGCTTTGGGAAACGACCTATATTTTATGTTGTTTTAGGTTTATCATGTGCAAGCCTATTACTGTCAGAATGGGGTTGGAGAAACTCTCCGTCGGCTAATTTCTATTTACTACCTACTCGTGCTTGGGAGCTTGGAGCTGGCGCGATGTGCGCTTTATATAATTATCACCGACCTATAAAGGCAAATAAAACTCTTTCCACTCTGGGTTTTTGTCTAATCTTATATTCAATTTTTCTATTTGACGAAAGCATTCCATTTCCTTCAGCTTATACCCTTGTACCTGTCGTAGGCACAGCTTTAATCATATTGTTTTGCTCAACTGGCACTCTTGTTTATAAGTTACTCTCATTAAAATTCGTTGTAGGTATAGGCTTGATAAGCTATAGCGCTTACCTGTGGCATCAACCTTTAATGGCTTTTGCTAGAATAGAAATATTTCCTTACCCTCATTGGACAACGATGCTAGCCCTTTGCTTTTCCTCATTAGCATTGGCTTATTTGACTTGGCGCTATGTGGAACGTCCGTTCAGAACAAAAAATGGTTCCTGGATTAATAGCAGGGCAAAAGTATTCGCTACTGCTTTTGTCGCTTCCTGCGCTGTTTTTTCATTCGGTCTCTATGGGCATATAAACAATGGAATCCCTGATAGAATTCGTTTAAGCGCAGAACAGAGTGCATATCTGTCAACGGCCACATCAAGCCCGATGCGTAATAAATGCCATGCTAGTGCAGATAATCCAATAAAACCTCAAAATACTTGTCGCTATAATAATGACAATGCCACTATAGCCGTATTTGGCGATAGCCATGTTGTTGAGCTTGCTTATGCTTTGGGAGAGCAGGTTAAGGGGACAGATATTGGTGTAGCGCATTTCTCATTTAGCGGCTGCGCAGCATCATATGGTAATAGAGACAGCTCAGCTTGCTCCGAGTGGGCAAACAATACTGTCAGTTACCTTATAGATAGCGATGAGTTTACCCATATAATTGTCTCTTACCGTATGGCGGCTCAAATTTGGGGCACTCCACTGGGAGCCTACCCAAATTTACCTACTATAAGAAGTGAAGATAAAGCTAATCCCGTAATTGAAAGCCTGAGGAATACGCTTGAAGATATTGCTGCGAGTGGTAAGCAAGTAATTTATGTTGACCAATCGCCAGAGTTACCACGAAGCATTCAAGAGTTAGTGTATGCAGACAGAATAATAAACGGAGACGTTCAAGGCCTTTCGCGAGATTGGTGGGATGCATTTAATACTTTCTTCAATAATAAAGACATTGTCCCTAAGTTCGTTGAACGCATTAATGTGGATAAAATCCTCTGCGACGACGAAGTTTGTTATGCAGGAAAAGAAGGCGTATCTTTCTATTTTGACGAGGATCATCTGTCAGTAGAGGGAGCAAAGAGGGTTGCTGATTTGATCCTATCGGAGACAGACATTTTATTGGAAAGATAAAAAATAGTTTTTCATTATTGGTTCAACTTACTTTGACATCCATTGCAAGAATGGTTTTGCAATACCACGAGGCGACTAGCCTCTTGTTCCGCTCCATTAATATGAAACATGCTCATTAATAAATATGAAAAGAGGCTTTTGAGCGCCAATAACACGCAGCACTACTCATGCTAGATAAATAATGCGCCCATAGGCGGCGCATTTCAAAAATTTGCGATGAATAGTCTACATTTTTTGGCTACTCATCATTTACCGGCTTCATTAACGGAACTACGTGCTTAATTGAAGCACAAAATTAGCACCCAAAAGGTGAATACACTGAGTAACAATCAGCAGAGTAATGAGTGACGTAGTAGCAACGTAAAGGAGTGTTCCCATTGCATTTTTCAGCTTAAAGAATTTGGTGTTCGCTTAGTGTCACGATCCAATTATTGCCACTTTCAAGCAGCGCATACAGTGTTACTGGCGCATTACGATTCTCAATCAATAGCGGCCCTTCTTTGCCATTGATGGTGTAACCCTCCTCGCACGTAACTGGCATTGCACGATGATAGGAACCGTTTGCGCCACGCTGACCATAAAGATGAAAGACAATCGGAGATACACCCCGAAACCTTTCTACCTCTCTATTTGCCGTTAGATAAATTTCTGTGGTATTTCGTGTCGGCTGAGCGTGATAAGAAGTAGGACTGCTGGCGCTGGCTACATATCGGGCACTGTCGTAACTCAGCTCTCGCCCCCCATCTGGCTCCCATAGTGTTCCATTATTCATGAAAGCGATAGGGAATCGCTGAAGCCCACCTTGACGAGGTGGTGTGTTAGTTCGCTTATAGCCCAAACTCCACCATTTATCGGTATCCAAGGAGGCACTAGAGCCAAAAAGGGAGCCGTACGAAAACGAACTGACTTGGTTTACGAACACCAAATCAGCGACGCGAGCCGCCTCAAAATATACCGAACTGATGAAACTACCACCGAAGGCGTTCTCTGGATTGGCGCCTAGTGCGATATCAATGCCGTTAAACTGACCGGTATAGCCATCAACGTTTGCGGAAGATTGGCCAGTCAACCACAACCCTATGCCACTGCGCATGGGATACACATGCCCAATACGTCCTTTTGCTGTGTGACCGCCGCTGTAGCAACAAACGCCTCCCCCATACACCAAGTGATGCCCTTCTAGCAGTTGCTCAGCATCAGGGACCATGGGGTAGACGGTAATGGTGTGACTCTCTCGATTGTAGCTTCGGATTTTATAGGGCTCTCCTGCTGCTGAAACCCAGAATGCACGCTCCATTTGGTGAGCATCGCTGGGAAAAACAGAGGAAGGCGAAAGAGTAATAGTCGTGCTTTGCCACAGCGTATTTCGTTCATCATTTTGGTAGTCAATAGACACGACTTTATGCTCTCGACTATCGCGTGTCGAAGCCCCCATATCCACAGCAGAGACATTACCCACTGTCGACATATTGTTATTGCCAGCACCAAAATAAACTGCCCAACCAGAGCCTGCACTAACGCTAAAGTCACAAAATTTCGCAGCACGGCTATCATCAATGCGAAAGCCATTGACACCAGTACGCCTTGATAGCGTGCGATGTTGCGATACCCGAATTATAATTTTTCCCACCCATACACTTCCCCTGCAATTTTTTGCCGTTAGCACATCATCCATGCTTGCTAATGCTTGAATTGACAGATCGAAGCCATACACGTGGTTTAGCCCTTCCGCCACCAAGGGAATACTGGTCCCGAACGAGCCACCGCCATAAATCGAGTAGTCTCGGGATTCAGCTGTGGCACAGAAGTCAAAAAACTTTTGCAGGGCATCACCACTGTCATGATCCCAACCGCTTTCCAGTGCTCCAAAGTGATACGGAGTTACCGTCTGGCCCGGCTGAAATATCCACCCACCGATTCGCAAGCCAGGCCCTTCTGGCTGATAAATAAAGTTGCCGCCCCCTTTTGTCGAACCCTCATTATGACCTACTACCATCGCCATTTTTACGCCACTTAACTGGACTAACGCTTCGACACTCTCCACAACTGCCATGGTAGTTACTTTTACCGACCTAGCAGGATTCGATAATGGGTTGACACCCATTTGCGGTATTGACGGAAGACTGACTAGATTTTGCATGAATACCTCTTTACGCTGCTTTAGTTAAAGCAAGTTACGTTTACTGTCACCTTAGCTGCTGTCATCCTTCCTGCAAGCGGCATATCAATAGGCTACTGATGCCACTCGCTTTCATGAGACTTGTAAACACAGTTTAGGGCTTACCTATTTCAAGGATACCAAACGCGGGGCAGAACGTTATGAGTCGACATTATCTGACAACTTGGAGCGATAAAAATTCGGCATTACTAAAGTCAGAGGTGATGTCATGACGTGTGGAGAAATAAAATATTATTATTGATTGCGTCATCGTCAGATGAAAATTTTATAAAGATTATTCGCTCTATTGCGGTTCAACCCAGCGTTCAAATAAAACAAAAACGCGGAGACCTTCGGAGTTGGTACAAAGCTGATACTTATAGTAATAGAGGAAAAGCGATACTGATAAAATTATGCTTACTGTCGAATTCACTGATGCCTCAATAAAATAGTGCTGATTACGCACCATTACTTTTAAAACGCATACAAATAAAAACCACAGGGAAGTGATGCCTTCATCACGATTGATTAAATTATCATTGCATCACTGACGAAATCCGCGAGACGTCACCAATCACCAAACTGGTTTTATCCAGCTGTCACCACAGCCCAACATGCTTACTTGTTCATAGTAAGAACACGCGCTAACCGGACTAGAAAGTCAGTCACAAAAAAGGGCTTAACGATAAACGCTAAGCCCTTTGAATTTGGTGCCGGTAGCCAGACTCGAACTGGCACACCCGTAAAGGCGGCGGATTTTGAATCCGCTGCGTCTACCAATTCCGCCATACCGGCAATGGAGGCGCATTATACGTAATTAACGAGGTAGGTCAATCACATTGACTGACTTTATGCAGCCAAAGCGCTATCCTATGCCGCCTGTTTGATCAACGTTAAGAGTTATACGCCATGCAGCGCGCGGATTTCCATTACGAGCTTCCCGACGAATTAATTGCTCGCTACCCTTCTGAACAGCGTAGCGACTGCCGTTTGCTGTGCGTGGATGGCCAGAGCGGTGCGCTGGCACATCGCCGCTTCCCTGATTTGCTTGAGCTTTTAGAGCCAGGCGACCTGTTGGTGTTTAACGACACCCGCGTAATTCCGGCGCGCCTGCACGGCCATAAGGCCAGTGGCGGCAAGGTGGAGATGCTGCTGGAGCGCCCACTGGATGCCCACCGCGGCTTGGCGCATATTCGTTCGAGCAAATCGCCGAAACCGGGTACCGAGCTGATTTTCGAAGGCGATGTTCACGCTATCGTAGAAGGCCGCCGTGATGCGCTGTTTGAGCTGCGCTTTCTAGGCGATACGCCGATGATTGCGCTGCTGGAAAAGCACGGCCATATGCCGCTGCCACCGTATATTACCCGGGAAGATGAACTCAGCGACCGTGAGCGCTACCAAACGGTTTACGCTCGACGTGACGGCGCCGTTGCGGCACCGACCGCTGGGCTGCATTTTGATCAGCCGCTGCTAGACGCTCTTGCTGATAAAGGCATTAACCGAGCCTTTGTGACACTGCACGTGGGCGCAGGCACTTTTCAGCCGGTGCGCGTAGACAACATCCTTGAACACCATATGCACAGCGAGTGGATTGAGGTCACAGAAGCCACCTGCCAGCAAGTGCGCGAGACCCTGGCAGCAGGTAAGCGTGTGGTGGCGGTCGGCACCACCAGCGTGCGCTGCCTGGAAAGCGCCTGCATGAAAAGCAGCGATGGGCAGATCGCGCCTTATAGCGGCGACACCGATATTTTTATCTATCCCGGTTACCAGTGGCGCTGCGTGGATGCTTTAATTACCAACTTCCATTTGCCTGAATCGACACTGTTGATGCTGGTGTCCTCCTTTGTGGGCTACGACACCATCATGCACACCTACCAACGGGCGGTAGCCGAGCGCTATGCGTTCTTTAGCTATGGCGATGCCATGCTGCTGACCCGCTAGTTACTGATTGCTGATTGTTGACCGCTTGCTCTACTCCAGTCGCGCCAAACGAACGAGATTAACGAGTTACCTATATGCGAAACGAATGCTTTATGCGCTTTGAGCGCTTGGCCGACGATGGCCGCGCCCGCCGTGGCCGCCTTCACTTTCCCCGTGGCACAGTGGAAACCCCGGCGTTTATGCCGGTAGGCACTTATGGCACGGTGAAAGGCATGACGCCGGACTCTGTCAAAGAGATCGGCGCCGAGATCATCCTGGGCAATACCTTTCACCTGTGGCTGCGCCCCGGCACCGAAGTGATTGAAGCCCACGGCGACCTGCACGACTTCGCCCAATGGGATAAACCGATTCTGACCGACTCTGGCGGCTTCCAGGTCTTCTCCCTGGGCGAAACGCGCAAGATCACCGAACAGGGCGTGCATTTCCGCTCGCCGGTGGATGGCAGCAAAGTCTTTATGGGCCCGGAAGAGTCCATGGCGGTTCAGCGTTCGCTGGGCTCTGATGTGGTGATGATTTTTGACGAGTGCACCCCCTACCCGGCCACCTTTGACGAAGCCGAGAAGTCCATGGAGCTGTCGCTGCGTTGGGCCAAGCGCTCCCGCGATGCCCACGGCGACTCACCGTCTGCACTGTTCGGTATTATTCAGGGCGGCATGCACCCTGAGCTGCGCGAACGTTCGCTCAAAGGGCTGCTAGAGATCGGCTTTGATGGACTGGCAATTGGTGGGCTTTCCGTCGGCGAGCCTAAAGAAGAGATGATCAAGGTGCTCGACTACCTACCCACTTGGATGCCGGATGAGAAGCCGCGCTATTTAATGGGCGTCGGCAAACCCGAAGATCTAGTGGAAGGCGTGCGCCGGGGTGTGGATATGTTCGATTGCGTGATGCCCACCCGCAACGCCCGTAACGGCCACCTGTTCACCTCGGAAGGCACGGTCAAAATTCGTAATGCCAAGCACCGTTTTGACACCCGCCCGCTTGATGAAGAGTGCGATTGCCATACCTGCAAGAGTTTCTCTCGGGGCTACCTGCATCACTTAGACCGCTGCAATGAGATGCTCGGCTCAATGCTCAACACCATCCACAACTTACGCTACTACCAGCGTGTGATGGCTGATTTGCGCGCGGCAATTGAAGCGGGTACATTGACGACCTTTGTGGAAGGCTTCTATGCACGGCGCGGCCTGCCAGTGCCTCCCCTTGCTACCTAAAATCTAGCGAATTAATCGCCACGCGCCTTGGCGTGTGGTTTAAACTGTTTGACTATGTTTTTGAACCAAGCTTTTAACAACCAAGCTTATTATAACCAAGCTTTTCAAAACCTAAGCCTTTAAAACCTAAGCTTTTCTAACTCAGGAGCTCTCTACAATGCTGGATTTCTTCATCTCACCAGCCCATGCCCAAGAAGCCGCCGCTGGCGGTGGTATTGCGCAAATCGTCATGCTGGTCGGCTTCGTGCTGATTTTCTACTTCCTGTTGTGGCGCCCACAAGCCAAACGCGCTAAGCAGCACAAGCAACTGGTTACCAACCTGGACAAAGGTGATGAGATCGTCATTGGTGGCGGTTTGGTGGGTCGTATCACTAAGGTGAGCGACGAATTCCTGACCATCGAGATTTCTGAAGGCACCGAAGTTAACGTGCAGAAAAATGCCGTTGCCGCCGTACTGCCTAAAGGCACCATCAAGTCCATCTAAGCCTTGTACTACCCCTGCCGAGCCAGTGCCAGCCACCCCGGCAGGGGTGACATGGTATAAATGATGGTGAACTTTGCTGTGCACGGCGAGTCTGTGCACAGCATTCCGTTTGTAATTGAAGGCAGGGCTTGCATGCTCAACCGTTACCCCCTGTGGAAGTATCTGCTGATACTGGTCGTCCTGGTGGTTGGCCTTATCTACTCGCTTCCCAATCTATTCCCCGAAGACCCCGCCATCCAAATTAGCAGCGCCCAAGGCGATTCGCTGGATGAGCGTCAGATAGACCGCGTTGAAACCGCTCTCATCGAAAATGATATTGATGTCAAAGCGCTCGAAGAAGAGAACGGGCAGTGGCTCATTCGTTTGCGCCATGATGATGATCAGTTAGATGCCCGCGACATTGCCGCCGAGCTTTTGGGCAATGACGCAACGGTAGCGCTGAATCTTGCCGAAGCGACGCCAGAGTGGCTACAGGCATTCTCCGCCTCGCCCATGACCCTTGGGCTTGATCTGCGCGGTGGCGTGCATTTCCTGCTCGAAGTCGACATGGATGCTGCGCTTACCCAACGCCTGGAAGTCAACGCCAGCGCCATGCGTGAGCTGCTGCGCGGTGAGCGTATCCGCTACCGCAATACCGACGTGGAAGAGCGCTCACTTTCGATCGATTTCGCCAGTGCTGAAGATCGCGACACGGCACGTAGCCTGATCAGCCGTGACTTCCCTGATTTCGACTACAGCAGCGAAGGCGACGGTCGTGCTTCCACCTTGGTCATGACGTTAAGCGATCAGTCAGTTAGTGAAATTCAGGACTACGCGATCAACCAGAACTTGACCACCCTGCGTAACCGGGTCAACGAACTGGGTGTGGCAGAGCCGATGGTTCAACGCCAAGGCCCTAATCAGATCGTTGTAGAACTGCCCGGCGTACAGGACACCGTTGCCGCCAAGCGCATTGTGGGCGCTACCGCTAACCTGGAATTCCGCCTGGAAGCACGCAACGATACGCCTGCCAACGAAACGGAAACGCATACTTTCCGTAACGAGACAGGGCGCACCGCTGAGCTAATGCGCGATGTGATCATAACCGGTGATAGCGTTTCCAGTGCTAGCAACAGCTTTGATGAAAATGGTCGCCCGCAGGTCAACATTAACCTGGACGGCACCGGCGGCACGCTGATGAACCGCGCGACGCGCACTAACATTGGCCGCAACATGGCAGTGCTGTTCATCGAGCACAAGAGCGAAGACACGGTTGTCACCGACCCGGAAACCGGCGAAGAGACTATTGAGCGCGAGCCTTATGTGGAGCGTGGCCTGATTAGTCTGGCGACGATTCAAAGCGCCCTGGGCAACAGCTTCCGCATTACCGGCCTCGATTCTCCGACAGAAGCCGCTGAACTTGCGCTGTTGCTGCGTTCTGGCTCTCTTGCCGCACCCATCTACTTCGTGCAAGAGCGTACGATTGGGCCAAGCTTAGGCGCTGAAAACATCGAGCGCGGCCTGCTTTCCGTACAGATTGGTCTGCTGCTGGTCGTGCTGTTTATGCTGGTGCGTTACAAGGTGTTTGGTGTGTTTGCCAACATCGCCCTGGCGCTGAACTTAACACTGTTGGTCGCGGTAATGTCGATGCTGGGTGCCACGCTGACGCTACCGGGCATTGCCGGTATCGTGCTAACACTGGGCATGGCAGTGGATGCTAACGTGCTGATTTTTGAGCGAATACGCGAAGAGCTGCGCAACGGCATGTCAGTGCAGCAGGCGATTCAGGCTGGCTATGAGCGCGCCTTCACCTCTATCGTCGACGCCAATATCACCACGCTGCTGGTGGCCGTTATCCTGTTCTCGATTGGCTCCGGCCCGGTGAAAGGGTTTGCCGTTACGCTCTCTATCGGCATTTTGACCTCGCTGTTCACCGCTCTCATGGTGACTCGCGCCATGGTCAACCTGGCCTATGGCAGCAAACCCGTCAAAAAGCTGTGGATTTGAAGAGCATGAAAAACATGGATTTTAACCACGTGCTTAGCCCAGAACTGAAGAGGTGGTAATGAAACCCCTATCACACCTGCGAATCGACTTTATGGGACGGCGCAAATTCGCGTTTGCCGTCTCCGCCTTGTTATTGATCGTGTCGATTGGCGCCATCCTGTTCCAGCAGCTCAACCTGGGCCTGGATTTCACCGGCGGCACGCTGATTGAGGTGCGCTACGGCGCAGCGCCCTCACTTGATGCTATTCGTGTGCTGCTTGAAGAAAGCGGCTTCCAAGATGTCTCCGTGCAGACCTTTGGGGCGTCGACAGAAGTGTTGATCCGCCTCCAGCAGGCGTTTGATGCCGATGTGGGTGGCGAGGTCGTTAACTTGCTGCGCTCCAGTGGCGATAACGTAAACCTTGTGCGCTCTGAGTTCGTTGGCTCCCAAGTCGGTGACCAACTGCGCGATCAAAGCGGCCTTGGTCTGCTGGTGGCCCTTGGCGTGGTGATGCTCTACGTGGCCTTCCGCTTTCAGTACAAGTTTGCGATTGGCGCACTGATGGCACTGCTACACGACGTGATTATCGTAGTGGGCGTTTTTGCACTGTTTCAGCTCGATTTCGACCTCACCGTGCTGGCGGCGATCCTAGCGGTCATCGGCTACTCATTGAACGATACTATCGTGGTTTATGATCGCGTACGTGAGGCCATCCGCACTTCGCGCATTGACGATATGCCGCAGATTTTTAATGAGGCAATTAACGCTACGCTCTCGCGTACGCTGGCAACGTCAGGCACCACCGTGCTGGTACTGCTCGCCCTGTTGCTGCTCGGCGGCGATATGATTGAGAACTTTGCCATTGCGCTGCTGGTCGGTATCGTGGTGGGGACGTTCTCTTCCATCTATATCGCCGCAGCGCTGCTGCTACCGCTGAAGCTGTCGCGGGAAGACTTGATTCCCACCAAGAAAGAGCTAGACGAAGAAGAGGAAGAGTTGCCTTAACGGCACCTTCATTTAGATAGCTTCTTTAGCCAATAAAAAAGCCCCTGATGGTAACCCAGCAGGGGCTTTTTCATCTTTACAGCTTTTATCTTTAAAAGCTTAACATGACTGCTTAAAAGTGCGGCGTTAGCTGCTTGATCAGCGCCTTGTAGAGACGCGGCCCGGCAGCCATTAACTGCCCTTCCACTTTCACCGTGGGCTGACCGTCTGGCGTTCCCATCAAAGCACCCGACTCTTTCAGGAACAGCGTGCCTACCAGCATATCCTGCTCTTCCAAGCCAAGTACAAAAGCGCTATCTACCCGCCCAGTGGCCAACTCACACAAATCCAGCAGACCACAGCCCGTTGCCAGCAGGTTTTCGACCTGTGGAGCAAGCTGCTGTGAAACGGTTAAATAGGCCGGTAAATTACGGGGGCGCAGCCAAACTTCTGGCAGACTCATGGCCATGCGCGTGCCGCTGATGGCAGTCGGCTTGCTAACGCGCATACGCTTGTCATTGTGCTGGGCGCCGCGGCCACGACTGGCGATATACTCGTCGTCGGCGAACGGGCAAATAATCACTGCGTGCTCGGGACGACCTTTGACTAGACACACCACTGAAAGTGCAAAGCCCTTCCCGGCAACGGCTAAATTGGAGTAACCGTGCATCGGTTCAATTTTCCAGACGGTATCCGCACCTTCGCCTTCACCCGCGCGGTGCGGGGTAAAGCGACCGGTAATACCATGCTGGGGGTAACCGCGTTCCAACTGCTGAACAATCGTCGCTTCGGCCTTGCGCGCTGTCTCATCGAGCAGGCGGTCAAGGTTAAATTCATCGTGAGCGTTTTCAATACGTTCGCGTACGCGGAGGAAGTGTTCAACGGCGCCACGCGCAGCGCGCAGCGTAAATTGGACCATCGGATTCATGGTTGGGCCTTGTCACAGTGATGTTAAAGAACGTGATGCTAATCATAGTTCATAAGAAAGTGCATCAGTAGGCGCAGAGACCGCCTTTGGCGCGCAATTCTAGCAGACCGCTCTCGGGCATGCCATCGACTCATGCTAGACTGCCCGCTTTACGCCTATTTACCGAGCACTATTTTACCGGGCCCTATCATGCTTGAGCGCATTCGCATTGTTTTAATCGGCACCAGTCATCCTGGCAACATCGGCGGCGTGGCACGCGCCATGCACAATATGGGATTAGCAGATTTAGCTCTTGTTGCCCCCCGCTGTGAAGTGATTGCCCAGGAGAGTATTTCTCGCGCGTCCGGCGCTGACCACCTGCTTCATCAAGCCAGCGTGCATGCCACACTCGAAGAAGCCGTGGCTGATTGCACCCTGGCCGTGGGCGCCAGTGCGCGCTCACGCACGCTGCCTTGGCCGATGCTCTCGCCCAGAGAATTAGCGGATCGCCTGCCCGCCGAGTGCCAGCCCGAAGGTGCCCTGGTAGCGTTGGTGTTTGGCCGCGAAGACAGCGGCCTGACCAACGCAGAGCTACAGCGCTGCCACGCCCATGTGCATATTCCCACCAACGCCGATTTTAGCTCGCTGAATTTGGCCGCGGCGGTTCAGGTACTCGCCTATGAGTGTCGTATGGCATGGTTGAGCCAGGCTGACGCCCCCGCAGTCGAAACTAATGCTGACGATGATCTGGCCACCCACGCCGAGCTTGAGCGCTATTTTGAACACTTAGAACGCACGCTGATCGGTATTGATTTTCACGACCCCGACCAGCCGCGCCAGCTAATGGCGAGACTGCGCCGCTTGTACCTGCGCGCCCGCCCAGAGCGTATGGAAATGAATATTTTGCGTGGGATTCTGTCGGCCACCGAGAAGGCTGCGAACAGCAAGCCACCCAAGCCGTAATTTATGAGGCTGGAAACGCCAAACTTGAAGTTGATACTGCGCGCCCCAACTTCGCTATTCTTAACGTAATTTCACTATTGATATTCCAAGCGCCCGTTGTGATATTTCAATAGCTAGACGCCGCCCTTTAACGCCAAGGATCACCTCATGTTTCAACGTCTACGTGAAGACATCAACAGCGTATTTGACCGCGACCCGGCCGCACGTAACTTTCTTGAGGTGCTGACCAACTATCCTGGCCTGCACGCCCTACTACTGCATCGCTGCGGCCACTGGCTGTGGAAGAAAAATCTCAAGTGGCTAGCGCGGACGCTATCAACGTTTTCACGCTGGCTGACCGGTATTGAAATTCACCCAGGCGCCACGATTGGTCGGCGGTTTTTATTGATCACGGCATGGGCGTGGTGATTGGCGAAACAGCGCTGGTCGGCGATAACGTTACGCTCTATCAAGGCGTCACCCTGGGCGGTACCAGCTGGAATAAAGGCAAGCGCCACCCGACATTGGGTGATGGCGTCATTGTGGGTGCGGGCGCCAAAATATTAGGCCCCTTCACCGTCGGGGCTGGGGCGAAAATTGGCTCTAACGCGGTAGTCACCAAAGAAGTGCCGCCCGGTGCCACGGTGGTCGGCATTCCAGGCAAAATAGTGAAACGCACCGACCCTGATGTGGAAGAGGCGCTGGATGTCGACCCCGCCCGACGCGAAGCCATCTGCCAGAAATTTGGCTTTGATGCTTATGGTGTCAGCCAGGATATGCCCGACCCCGTAGCCCGCTCGATGCAGGCCATGCTCGACCATATGCACGCCGTGGATGAACGTATTGAGCGCATGTGTTCGACCCTGCGTAAGCTAGACGACAACTACCGTGACGGCCAGCTACCGGCGCTACGCGAAGAAGATTTTGCCGGCATTCTCGATGAGCAAGACACCGGCTGCCCAGGCGTTGGCAAACGCTCAGCCACACCGCCATCAGCTAAGCAAGAGACTGGGCAAGAGACCGAGCAAGAAACGCTGCCACCGCGTAATGGTTGACCAAAGCACTCAGGTTTTCCCATAATGGCAACACATTTGCCGTCAGTGCGCTGAGCGTTCAGCGTCAAGGGGCTTGCCATGCGCTTGACCACCAAAGGCCGTTACGCCGTTACCGCCATGCTCGATTTAGCGTTGCATGCCCACAACGGCCCGACCAGCCTAAGCGATATTTCTCAGCGCCAAGAGATATCGCTCTCCTATTTAGAGCAGCTTTTTGCTCGCCTGCGCCGTGCAGGTTTGGTCAACAGCGTTCGCGGCCCGGGCGGCGGCTACTTACTTTCACAGCCGCCTGAAGCGATCAGCGTTTCAAAGGTGATTGATGCAGTGAATGAAAGCGTTGACGCCACCCGCTGCCAAGGGCTCTCAGATTGCCAGCAGGGCGATACATGCTTGACGCACCATTTATGGTGCGAACTTTCCGTTCAGATACGCCACTTTCTTGACGGTATGACGCTGGCACAACTGATGCTACGTCCTGATGTCATACGTATTGCATCGCGACAGAAGCAGCGTGCCGAGGCGGGCATTCTCGCCTCTGCACCCTGATCCCAAGACTTATACCCAATCACCCTGACCGATCAACCGCTGGAACGTAACGATGACCACACCCACGCTGCCCATTTATCTGGATTACGCCGCCACCGCGCCGGCGGATGCCCGCGTGGTTGAGGTGATGCAGCGCTACCTGACGGTTGATCAGCTATTTGCCAACCCGGCTTCGCGCAGCCATATGCTGGGCTGGCAGGCAGAACAAGTAATTGAGCAGGCGCGCCGTCAGGTGGCCGACGCGATTGGCGCCGACCCACGAGAAATCGTCTGGACCAGCGGCGCCACCGAAGCAGACAACTTAGCGTTGATTGGTTTTATGCGCGCTAATCGGGAGCGTGGTTTGCATTTAGTCACCTCGACCATTGAGCACAAAGCGGTCGTGGATACCGCCCATGCGCTGGAGAAAGAGGGCTTTGAGGTCACATGGCTAACGCCAGGACGGGATGGCTGCATTCAACCTGACCAGTTGCGCGCAGCAATGCGCGACGATACCGCGCTGGTGTCACTGATGGCGGTGCACAACGAACTGGGCAGCATTAACGATATCGCCGCTTTGGCGGCCGTTGCCCATGAGTTTGGTGCAGTCTTTCATACCGATGCCGCTCAAGCGGTAGGCCGTATCCCCCTGGATGTGGTCGCCCAGCAGATTGACCTGATGTCGCTTTCCGGGCACAAGACCTACGGCCCCAAAGGCGTGGGCGCACTGTATGTAAAACGTCACCCGGATATTCGCGTTGAGGCGCTGATTCATGGTGGTGGCCACGAGCGCGGTATGCGTTCAGGAACGCTACCGACGCACCAGATTGCTGGCATAGGTGAAGCCTTTGCACTGATGCAGCAGCAGTACGATGAAGATACTACCCATATTTTGCGCCTACAGCAGCGCTTTCTGCGCGGTCTGGAAGGCGTCGAAGGCGTTTTTGCGAACACGCCGCTAGATAATGCTGTTCCCAATATTCTCAACTTGGCGTTTGAAGGCGTTGACGGTGAGTCACTGTTAATGGCGCTGCGCGATGTAGCGGTCTCTACAGGCTCTGCATGCAACTCGGCCAGTGTCGACCCATCCTACGTGCTACTTGGCATTGGCACGCCGCGTTCGCTGGCGCTCTCATCGCTGCGCTTTAGTTTCGGGCGCTTTACCACCGAAGCAGAAATTGATCATGCGTTAACGCTCATACGCCACGCGGTGAACGGCTTACGTACACCGACACGCAATTTTTAAGGGAGGATGCCTCATGGCAACACTCAATATTACCCCGGCTGCCGCACAACAGATTCGCCACGTGCTTGATGAGCGTGGCCAAGGGCTGGGCCTGCGCGTTTCAGTCAAGCCAAGCGGGTGCTCTGGCTATAGCTATGTGCTTGATTTTGCCGACTCCGTTAGCGAAGAAGAAGTCCATTTTGAAGCCCATGGGGCGAGCGTCTATGTCGCCCCCGACGCGGTCGAGATGCTCAATGGCAGCGAAGTGGATTATGTCAGCGAAGGGCTAAATCGCTTTTTCCGCTTTAACAACCCCAATGTCAAAGATGAATGCGGCTGCGGCGAAAGCTTTACCGTTTAGCCTTTGTTCGCACAGGTTTCATCACCGGTATTCATCCCCTGGCTTAAGCGTTATAATCGCGCCCCTAGATACCCAATACCAAGCGCCGGGTAATGATCGGCGCTGGTTAAAACGCTAGCTGCTGAAACGCTATTAGCCGAATTATTTTCTGGGCCGCCCCGGCTTTCTGGGGCGGCAATTTTGCTTAGCCCCCATTTATGGAGACCATTAATATGGCTACTGAACGCACTCTTTCTATTATCAAGCCTGATGCCGTTGCTAAAAATGCTATCGGTGAGATCATCGCGCGCTTTGAAAAAGCTGGCCTGAACGTGGTTGCCGCCAAAATGGTTCATCTCTCTGAAGAGAAGGCTGGCGGTTTCTACGCAGAGCACAAAGAGCGCCCTTTCTTTAAAGACCTGGTCGGCTTCATGACCTCTGGCCCGGTGGTTGTTCAAGTACTTGAAGGTGAAGGCGCCATTGCCAAAAACCGCGACCTGATGGGTGCAACCAACCCTAAAGAAGCAGCACCCGGCACTATTCGCGCCGACTTTGCGGAAACAATCGACGCTAACGCTGTCCATGGTTCTGATTCTCCGGAAAGCGCTGAGCGCGAAATTAGTTATTTCTTTGGCAATGACGAAATCTGCCCGCGCTAAGCCTTTCAGGTAGCGCAGCCGTCTCAACGTCAGTTGCCGGCCATTTTGCGGGGGCCACGCCCCCGCCCCTTTCTATAACGCTGACCGCCATGACCACCACTGTAACCCAACATACGCCCGCTCCCCGCCCAGGCGCCGACAGTACTGAAGCAGTTAGCTCAGACGCCGTCAGCACGCCTGCTGCAAAAGCAACGACTGAGCGACACAACCTGCTTGGTATGTCCCGCGAGCAGATGGAAGCCTTCTTTTTGTCAATCGGGGAAAAGAAATTTCGTGCTGCCCAGCTGATGAAGTGGATTCACCAAGAAGGCAGTGATGATTTTGCTGCAATGACGAATCTCTCCAAACCGCTACGGGAAAAGCTGGCGCGGGTAGCAGAAATTCGTGGCCCAGCGGTGATTTACGAAGGCACTTCTAGCGACGGCACACGTAAATGGGTGCTTGAGGTAGAAGATGGCAGCTACGTAGAAACGGTGTTAATCCCGGCAGAAAACGGTAAGCGCCGTACGCTGTGCGTCTCTTCCCAGGTGGGCTGCTCGCTGGATTGCAGTTTTTGCTCTACCGGCAAGCAAGGGTTTCAGCGCAATTTAACCGCCGCTGAAATTATCGGCCAGGTATGGGTCGCCCAACGTAGCGTGGGCCCGCGTCGTGATACGGCCAATCGCCCGGTGACCAACGTGGTGATGATGGGCATGGGCGAACCGCTGCTCAACTTCGACAACGTTGTGCCCGCCATGAAGCTGATGCTCGACGACAACGGCTACGGCTTATCCAAGCGTCGCGTGACGCTGTCGACCTCTGGCGTTGTGCCCATGATCGACAAGCTCGGCGATGAAATGGACGTAAGCCTAGCTATTTCGCTGCACGCTTCCACTGACGAGTTGCGCAATACGCTGGTACCCATTAACCGCAAATATAATATTCGCGCGCTATTGGATGCTTGCCACCGCTACCTTGCCAAGTGTCCAGACAATCGTCAGGTCACTATCGAGTACACGCTGATCAAAGACATCAACGATCAGCAGGAGCACGCCGAGCAGCTTGCCGCGCTGCTTAAAGAGCTGCCGTGCAAGATCAATCTAATTCCGTTTAATCCGTTCCCCAATTCAGGGTACGAAAAGCCATCGCGTAATCAAGTCATGCGTTTTCAGCAGTGGCTGTATGATTTGAACTACAACGCAACGGTCAGAACGACCCGCGGTGAAGATATCGACGCCGCCTGCGGCCAGCTCGTTGGTCGCGTGAAAGACCGTACGAAACGTAGCGAACGCTATATTCAGTCGGTACAACTTGACGCTGATTAATGTTAGTGCGGTGAGCCTGTTGCGCGCAAAACAGGGCTTATCTTGACTTCCGCTTAACACGGCGCTTTGATGGTCACGGTTTTTATGTAGCATCAGGTTAGTTGTTGGACGTTCACCACAAGAGGATTTACATGATCGCTCACCGCAGGCGCCAACACCCATCACGGGTGCCCATGCTAGCCGTTCTTATCGGCAGCCTGTGGCTAGCCGGCTGTGCCTCGTCCAATACCCTGACACCTCAAGAAACCCCTGCGGCGGCAGACGCCTATACCCAGCTTGGCGTTGCCTATCTTGAACGTAATAATCTTCCCCGCGCACTCAATGCACTGGATCGGGCGCTAGAGATCGCCCCCCGCCATGCAGAAGCACTGCAAGCACTGGCACTTGTCTATCAACGCCAGGGCGAGTTCGCGCTTGCCAACGACTATTTTCAACAGGCCGTTAACGCCGAGCCTGATTTTACTCGCGCCCGCAATAACTATGCGGCGTTCTTATACGGGCAGGGTCAGTACCACGCTGCCTGTGAACAGTTAGAAACCGCATCAGAGGATGCCCAGTACGCCAACCGCTCCCAGCTATTTACCAATTTAGGGCAGTGTTATCTGGCGCTGGAAGAATTTGATAAAGCGCGCGCTCGATTGGAGCGTGCGCAAAGTATTGATCCGCGCAATTCACGCGGTTATTTAATGTTAGCTGAACTCGAATATTCTCAGGGCAATTACTCTCAGGCCTGGGCACCGCTGCAAACCTATTTACAGCTCGCCGAGCCCAACCAAGCGGCGCTAAGAATGGCGGTTGATATCGCCCAAGCGCGCGGCGAGCATGACGTCGCCGCCGATTACCAGCGCCAGCTTGGCACCGACTGACTGATTGACGCCTTGATCACCGCTTATTTAATGAAGGATGCTCAGCCATGAGCGATACACAGTCACAAGAAAACGTTATCGACAGCTCTAACATCAGCACTAGCGCTTCGCCCGGCGAACTTCTTGCTCGCCAGCGCGAGCAGCTAGGCATACCCCTCGCCGATGCGGCCCGGGCATTGAATCTGCGTCCCGCCGTAGTGGCAGGGCTTGAGCAGGACGATTATCAAGAAATACCCGTTGCCGCCTATCGGCGCGGCTATTTGCGCTCTTACGCCAAATACCTGGGAATGGATGACCGGCTGGTACTTGAGGCTTATCAGGCACGCAGCGGCGGCACCGACACCGAACGCAAAGTGACCCCTGTCTCCACAGCCAGGCCGCCCTCTCGCATCGGCGCTTGGTTGTTCAAGCTGGTCACTTTGCTGGTGATTGTCGGCCTCATCGCTGTCACCGTTATGTGGTGGCAAAGCCGGGGCGGCAACGAGCCGCCGGGCTTTGGTTCGACCTCGACGGAAGAGACCACTAACGCTCCAGCGGAACCCGCTAATGACGCTGCTGATGCAGAGCCAGAAAACAACTCAAGTTTCAGCAACGGTGACGAGAGCACGGCGCTACAAAGTGATGCTGCCCGCGTTACACCGACAGCTTCGCAAAACCAGGCCCCCAGTGCGCAAGATGACGCTGACGCCATTGCAGGGCTCGACGACTCCATTCTGGATAGCGACAGCGGCGCTGACGCAGAAAGCGATGAACTGAGCAGCACTGGCCTGGATGAAAGCGACCAGAGCGCTACCGAGCAGGACAGCGCAGACAGCGAGCAAGCCGCTGCCGCCGAGCAAACCACCAATGCCAATCTTCTTGAGCTGACGTTTAACGAGCAGTCGTGGACTGAAATTTTTGATGCCACCAATCAGCGCGTTTTCGTTGGCCTACAAACGCCAGGCACCTCGACAAGCGTCGAAGGTGAACCCCCTTTCCGTTTAACCGTGGGTAATGCCACCGGCGTTGAGCTGCGCTACCAGGGTGAAGAAGTTGACCTTCCCGCCCGCGCAGGCGCCAATAATGTTGCCCGATTTACCCTGGGAGAGTGACCCGTCCTATGCACGCCCCTTCTCCGATAAAACGCCGCCTTTCCCGCCAAATTCAGGTCGGAAATGTTGCTGTGGGCGGTGATGCGCCCATTTCCGTTCAAAGCATGACCAACACCAACACGCTGGACGTGGCCGCCACCGTGGCGCAAATCCAGCAGTTGGAAAAAGCTGGTGCGGATATTGTCCGCGTCTCAGTACCCGATATGGACGCCGCCGAAACCTTTGGTCAGATCAAAAAGCTGGTCAATGTCCCGCTGGTGGCCGACATTCATTTTGATTACAAGATTGCCCTGCGTGTTGCCGAACTCGGCGTTGACTGCCTGCGCATCAATCCTGGCAATATTGGCCGTGAAGACCGCGTGCGTGCCGTTGTCAGCGCCGCCCGTGACCATGGCATTCCGATTCGTATTGGCGTCAACGCGGGTTCGCTGGAAAAAGACCTACAGAAGAAGTATGGCGAACCCACGCCTGCCGCGTTGGTGGAATCTGCCATGCGCCACATCGACTACCTGGATCGCCTCGACTTCCAAGAATTCAAAGTCAGCGTTAAAGCCTCGGATGTGTTTATGGCCGTGGCCGCCTATCGCGATCTGGCCGCACGCATCGAACAGCCGCTGCATTTGGGTATTACCGAAGCGGGTGGGCTGCGCTCTGGTACCGTGAAGTCATCGATTGGCCTGGGCATGCTGCTGATGGACGGTATTGGCGACACCATCCGTGTGTCTCTCGCGGCAGATCCTGTGGAAGAGATTAAAGTCGGCTTTGACATGCTCAGAAGCCTTAAGCTGCGCTCCAAAGGCATCAACTTTATTGCCTGCCCCAGCTGCTCGCGCCAGAACTTTGACGTCATCAGCACCATGAACCAGCTCGAAGAGCGGTTAGAAGACGTGATGACACCGCTCAACGTCTCGGTGATTGGCTGCGTGGTCAATGGTCCCGGCGAAGCCAAAGAGACGGATATCGGCCTGACCGGCGGCAGCCCCGCCAACCTGGTGTATATCGATGGCAAGCCCGCCAGCAAGCTGCGCAATGACCACTTGGTAGACGACCTGGAGCAGCTGATTCGCGAGAAAGTACGTGAAAAACAGCAGCAGCAAGACGATATGATTGCCCGCAGCGTTTAACCGCTGGGGTTAGCTGCCCGCTAAGGTGAGTAACGCCTAGAGGCAGAATAAGGAGTTTTCTTTGAGCAAGTCCGCTGTTAAAAAGATTCAAGCCATCCGTGGCATGAACGACCTATTGCCAAGCGACAGCCCGCGTTGGCAGTTTTTTGAAGCTAAAGTACGCCAGCTCATGCTGCGCTATGGCTTTAATGAAATCCGCACGCCTATCGTTGAGCAAACGGCACTGTTTGCGCGCTCGATCGGTGAAGTGACCGATATCGTCGAAAAAGAGATGTACACCTTCGATGATCGCAACAGCGAGAGTTTGACCCTACGCCCGGAAGGCACTGCCAGTTGCGTGCGCGCGGCGATGGAACACGGCCTGCTGTATAACCAGACGCAGCGGTTGTGGTACCAGGGGCCGATGTTCCGCTATGAGCGCCCGCAGAAAGGCCGCTATCGCCAGTTCCACCAAATTGGTATTGAGGCCTTCGGTTTTGATGGCCCCGATATCGACGCCGAGGTAATTCTGCTTTCGGCGCGCCTGTGGCAAGAACTCGGCTTGATGGAGCACGTCACCCTGGAGCTCAATTCGCTAGGCTCCTCTGAAGCCCGTGCGGCCTATCGAGATACGCTGGTGGCCTATTTTGAGCAGCACCTAGACGTTCTCGATGAAGACTCCAAGCGCCGCTTGACCAGCAACCCGCTGCGTATTCTCGACTCCAAGAACCCGGCCATGGCCGAGATGCTCGAGGCCGCGCCGCAGTTGATGGATCACCTGGACACCGAGTCCCGGGAACACTTTGAGCAGCTTACCGCGATGCTTGAAGCCGCGGGGATTGCCTATGTGATCAACCCACGCTTAGTGCGCGGGCTAGATTACTACTGCCGCACCGTGTTCGAGTGGACGACGACGGCACTGGGCAGCCAGGGCACTGTCTGCGCCGGTGGCCGTTACGATGGCCTGGTCGAGCAGTTGGGCGGCAAGCCTACTCCAGCGGTGGGCTTTGCCATGGGCATTGAGCGGCTGATTCTGCTGCTCGACACCCTTGAACTGATTCCTGAAGACGCCCTTGGCGGCTGCGATGTCTATTTGCTTCCCATGGATGATAGCGCCACCACGGCGGCCATTACCGTGGCTGAGCAGCTACGTAACGAACTACCGGAATTGCGTTTGCAGCTTCACTGCGGCGGCGGCAGTTTCAAAAGCCGGATTAAAAAAGCCGATAAAAGTAATGCCCCATTGGCAATCCTGCTCGGTGAAGATGAAATCGCCAAGCAGTCGGCGACAGTCAAGTTTCTGCGCGATGACCGTGAACAGCAAAGCGTCTCCCAAGCAGTATTAGGTCGCACGCTGCGCGAGCTTTTAACGGCTAACGCATAATACACCCTATCGGTTAGCCGCCTGCTCGCATGCGACGGTCTAAACATACGAATTTAGAAGAATAGGAGCCCGCCCGTGGTGGAGCTGAGAAGCGAAGAAGAGCAGCTAGACGCTGTTAAGCGCTGGTGGAAAGAGAACGGCATGTCGTTAATCGCAGGCGCTGTCCTGGCGGCGGCGGGGGTTTTCGGCTGGAATGCTTGGCAGAACTACCAGCAAGGCCAGTCTGAAGCAGCTTCCATGCGCTATCAGCAGTTGGTAAATATGACCGCGGGCAATGAGCTTGGCGACGATCAGTTGGCCAGCGCGCGTGACATGGTTGTCGAATTGAATGACGAGCATGGCGACACTCTTTATGCCGAACTCGCCCTGCTGCTAGATGCACGTTTAGCGGTTCAACAAGGCGACTTGGAAGGTGCCAGAAGTGCGCTGGAAGGCGCTACCGACTCATCTCGCCGCTACGTGCAAAGCTTGGCATGGCTGCGCTTAGCGCGTGTTGAGCTTGCCGATGGCAACCCCGCACAAGCGCATGCCCTGCTGGACGAGCCGATCAGCGACGCCCTGGCCGCACAGCGAGCTAACGTACGCGGCGATGCATTTGCCGCTCAAGGCGACACTGACGCCGCCCGCGATGCTTGGGAAACGGCGCTGGAAGTGTCACAAACCCAAGACCAGCCGCTTTACGGCGTGCAGTTCAAGCTTGACGATCTCGGCGCTGAGGAGGCGACACAATGACGATTAGCACAGCACTTAATCAAAGCATCTCCAAAAAGCTGATGCGAGTGAGCCTGGGTGCGCTGACACTGGCACTGTTGGCAGGTTGCGCCAGTAAAGGGGAGCCCGCATTTACGCCCAAAGAGCTGCGTAGCTTCGACGAGACCTCCTCACTAGACACCCAGTGGCGACGTACCGTAGGCGATGGCTTGGGCCACGCTCGCTACCCCATTGCCCCTTCACGTGAAGGCGACACCGTGTTTGCCGCTGACGTTAAAGGCGTGGTGATGGCAATGAACGCCAATAGCGGCGATGTCGAGTGGGAAATTGACCTTGATACGCCGATTTCCAGTGCGCTAACCGCGATTGCAGGTCAGGTTTATTTGGCGACCGGTAACGGCGAAGTCATTGCGCTGGATCAAAATGACGGCAGCGAAAGCTGGCGTTCACGGGTTTCCAGTGAAGTACTTGCCGCGCCTCAAGCCAATCAGCAACTGCTGGTCGTGCAAAGTGTCGATGGGAATATTACCGCCCTTGACCGCGCTAGCGGTGAAGAACGCTGGGTATACACCAGCTCGCAGCCTTCACTTACGCTGCGCGGCACCGGCACGCCGATGGTCATTGACCCGGTTACGTTTGTTGGCCTGGCCAATGGTCGTTTAGCCACGCTGGATAACCGCAGCGGCCAACCCTTATGGGACATGCAGATTGCCACGCCGCAGGGGCGTAGCGAAGTTGAGCGTCTGGTTGACCTTTCAGGCCAACCGATTATCAGCCCCGATGGCCGCCTGTTCGTGACCAGCTACAACGGTCGCGTGGTGGCACTAGAAGCCACCCAAGGCGATGTGCTGTGGGAAGCGGATCTGTCTAGCCGCCATACACCGATCTTGGTCGGTGATTTGCTCTTCGTCGTCACCGATGACAGCCAAGTGGTTGCGCTAGACGCCAACAGTGGCCGCGAAGTTTGGCGCAATGACGATTTAGAAGATCGTTGGTTGACCGCCCCGGCCTTCGCCGACGGCCGCTTAGTCTTCGGTGATTTTGATGGATATGTCCACCTGATCGACGCCCGTGAAGGCAATATCGTAGGACGCACTCGCGTGCACAGCTCGGGCATTACCGTTCGCCCGGTCACTGAAGGCAGCACCATTCATGTCCAGGCCAACAATGGTCGCCTGGAAACCCTGGAAGTCACTCCATGACACCCGTCATTGCTTTAGTCGGTCGCCCCAATGTGGGCAAATCGACGTTGTTTAACCGCCTAACGCGCTCGCGTGATGCACTGGTGGCCGACTTTCCTGGCCTCACCCGCGACCGCAAGTACGGCAATGGCATGCTGGGCGATAAGGTCTATACGGTTATCGACACCGGCGGTATCAGCGGTGACGAAGAGGGTATTGACGCTGCGATGGCAGAGCAGTCGCTTGCGGCCATTGATGAAGCCGATATCGTCTTGTTTATGGTCGACGCTCGCGCCGGCCTTATCGCCGCAGATCAGGCGATTGCCAACCACCTGCGCGTTAACCAGAAAAAAACCTGGCTGGTGGTGAATAAAACCGATGGGCTGGAAGAGCACTCGGCGATGGGCGACTTCTGGTCGCTGGGCTTAGGCGACCCCTGGCCGATTGCGGCTGCCCATGGGCGCAATGTTTCTACCCTGATTGACGTGGTACTCGAACCATTTCCCGAACGCGATGCCAGTATCCCTGCCGACACTGGCAGCAAAGGCGTTCGAATCAGCGTCATTGGTCGACCCAACGTCGGTAAATCGACCCTGGTCAATCGTCTGCTTGGTGAAGACCGTGTAGTGGTCTTTGATGAGGCGGGCACGACGCGTGATGCCATCGAGATTCCCTTCGAGCGCCGCGGCAAGCCCTATGTACTGATTGATACTGCGGGTATTCGGCGGCGTAAGAACGTAAGCGAAATCGCTGAGAAATTCTCCATCATCAAAACCCTGGATGCGATCAAAGAGTCCCATGTGGTGATCATGGTACTGGATGGCTCGAGTGGCCTGGTGGAGCAGGATTTGCACCTGCTTGACTATGTGTTGACCTCTGGTCGGGCACTGGTACTGGCCGTCAATAAGTGGGACGGCCTGGAGACCGAAGCCAAGGATAAGATGCGTACGGAAGTGAAGCGCCGCCTGGGCTTTGCGGATTACGCCGAACTGCACTTTATATCGGCCCTGCACGGCACGGCGGTGGGTGATCTCTACCCGTCGATCGATCGCGCCTTTGACGCCGCTAACGCTCACTGGTCGACCAATCGTTTGACCACGCTACTGCAGGATGCGGTCAGCCAAAACCCGCCGCCGATGGTACATGGACGGCGAATCAAGCTGCGCATGGCTCACCAGGGTGGCAGCAACCCGCCGATTATCGTCGTCCACGGCAATCAGACCGAAGCGGTGCCGGAAGCCTACCGTCGTTATCTGATCAACACTTTCCGCAAGGTATTGAAAGTGCGCGGCACGCCGATTCTCTTTGAGTTTCGCTCGGGCAGTAACCCCTTCGATAACATGGCGGGCGCCAGCGACAAAGAGAAGGCGAAAAAGCGCGAGCTTAATCGCACCAAAGAGGCCCGTAAGAGCCGTCGTTAAAGCCTTCATTAGTTGGTAGTTGAATTCGCCCGTTTGCACCGTCAAGCGGGCGTTTTGGTTCTAACTGGTAATCAGCAATTAAGCGCGCAAATAGTCTTGACAGAAAATAGCTTCGGCCCTCAAATACCCGCACACTGCATAACTAGATTTCTAATGCTTTACCAACCCGTTTAACGATCCTTTTATCCTTACCCAGAGGGTATTCAATGCTCCATGCTGCTCGCCGATGGCTAATTTTACTGAGCCTTACCAGCTTACTTACTGGCTGTCTCGCCCTACCTCAAACCGGCCTCTTTGCGTTTCGTTTGGCGGTGACTTCCCTGGGGGTCGAAGATGTCCGCATTGGCTCTTACAGCATTAATGCCGGGCTGGATACCAGCGACCTCACCAGCCTGATCGCTTCCAGCCTTGGCGCGGGTAGCCTGCCGATTCAAGCCACCATTGCCATGGGGCTTGGCTTGCCCGCTGGTATGCCGCCGGTGGAGATGTCAGGTTTTCGCTGGTCGCTGGATATGCCGGGCGTTGGCCCTGTGCAGGGAAACTATGAGCAGGATGTCACGCTGACCTCCGGCGACGATGCCAATTTACGCCTGCCGGTTGCCTTTGATGTGCTGGCGACCGATACCCAAAAAATGGCGCCGATGCTTGAGCTTGCCAGTCAGTTAGCGTCACAAGGCGAGCTACCGGCAGGCAGCCAACTGGCTATCACACCAGGGGACCTGCGCGGTTTAGGCATGCGGCTTCCAGCGGGTCTATTAACACCTACCATTCGCCTAAATGTCGGTGCCGATGGACAACTAGTTCCCCAGCGTTGAGGGTGGCTCAGTTCAGCCTCCAATCTCACCCTCCAGGTAGGGTATGATGGGAGGGATTGATTTACTGCTATCAGCGGTTATCTTGTGATCAAGAAACCCATTCGTCTATAAGGAAACCGTCTCATGCGCTGGCTTCGCCCTCTCGCTGTTACCGCTTTATGTGCTTCTATTGCCGCTTGTTCCACGTCTCCCACCGGACGTTCGCAGCTACTGCTGCTATCTGATGGTGAGCTGAATGAGATGGGTCGACAGGCGTTCACTCAATACCAGCAGGAGCTGCCAACTGCCAGCCAGTCCAGCCAGCGCTATGTACAATGTATTGCCAATGCCATCGTAGCAGAGCTGCCCGCTCAGCAGCAGCAGTTAGACTGGCAAATCCGCGTCTTTGAATCTGAGCAGCCCAATGCCTTCGCCCTACCCGGCGGCTATATGGGCGTCAATACGGGCATGCTGGATATCGCGACTAGCCAAGACCAGCTTGCTTCCGTCATAGGCCACGAAATAGGCCATGTGTTGGCGAACCATGCCAATGAACGCGCCTCCACCGAGAGCGCCACTTCACTCGGTTTGTCGGTTATTTCCAGCACCTCGGGTATGCAGTCTGCTGGTGGTCAGCAACTCATGGGCGTGCTCGGCATGGGCGCGCAGTATGGCATCGTGCTGCCGTTCTCGCGTACCCATGAGAGTGAGGCAGACGTGATTGGTCTGGACCTGATGGCGCAAGCCGGTTTCGATCCACGTGAAAGCGTCACCCTGTGGGAAAATATGCAGTCAGTATCCGGCGGTGGTTCACCTCCCGAGTGGATGTCGACTCACCCGGGCCAAGGTCAGCGCATCGAAGGCCTGCAGAGCAATATGGATGAAGCACTTGCTCTGTACGAGCAGGCTCGCAGCAATGGTCGTACACCCAACTGCTCGCGTCCTTAACGGCTCTTGAGGTTTAAATGATTAAGCTGGGACTACTGCTACTGGTACTGCCGCTGTTTGTGCTGATGGGCGTCTACTTCTGGGAGTTAAACGATGTGCGCGCGTGCCAGCTTGACGGCGGACATTGGGATTACATTGAGAGTGTGTGCGCCGATGCCCCGCAGCCCTTCGTCTCGTGGCTGCAGCGTTCACCGTTGTTAGTCAATGGCGGCATGCTGCTCTCAGTGGTAGGGCTGGTGATGTGCATGGTAGGTCTGTATGTGCAACGCGCTAAGTGAAACGTTGTTAGCGACATAAAAAGCGGGGGCGGATACATTATCCGTCCCCGCTTTTTTGGTTGCGCCTAACCTGATGCCATTATTAATAGTTAAGCGACTGGCGCAGCATTTCCCGCACGGGGGCCGTAGCAGGGTGTACGTTGCGCCATAGAAAAAACGACTCAGCGGCTTGTTCTACCAGCATTCCCAGACCATCAAGTAGCTTCGCACCACGCGGGCCTGCCCACTGTAAAAAAACCGTCGGCTCGGCTCCGTACATCATGTCGTACGCCCAGGCGTTAGCGGCAAAGAGCTTATCCGGTAGCGGAGGTAACTCACCCGTCAGGCTGGCGCTAGTGCCGTTAATCACTACATCAAAGAGGCCACTGACAGTATCAAAACCGCCACCACGAATAGATCCCAGATCAGCAAAATCGTGGGCCAATTGCTCAGCCTTAGCGGCGGTCCGATTGACTACGACGACTTCGCTGGGTTGCTCGGCGAGGAGGGGCTCCAGAATACCGCGCACGGCCCCGCCTGCCCCGACGACTAAAATGCGCTTCCCCGCTAACGCCACGCGGTGATAAGCGAAATCACGCACTAAGCCAATGCCGTCAGTGTTATCGCCGTAGGTGCGGCCATTGCCGCCCAAAATCAGCGTATTGACCGCGCCTGCACGGCGGGCTCGGTGGCTTAAGGTGTCGCATAGCGTAAAAGCATCCCCTTTGAACGGCACGGTAACGTTGGCACCCCGGCCGCCCGCGTCGATAAAGGCTCGCCAGGCACCCGTGAAGCCATCCAACGGCGCTTCTTCGGCGGTGTACTCAATCGCTTGCGCCGTTTGATGGGCAAACTCAGCCTGGATCAACGGTGATTTGGAGTGCTTGACCGGGTTGCCAAATACACAGTAGCGATCGGTCATGATGGCTCTCCGTTATTTACTTGACCTGTATCTTCAGCGGTCTCGTCGAGCCAATCGCGGGGGTGCAAGAACGCCTGCAAGCGCGCCTCAGCGCTATCTGACTCGGGCTCAAAGGCGTACTCCCAGCGTGCCAAGGGGGGCATCGACATAAGAATAGACTCGGTACGCCCGCCGCTTTGTAAGCCAAACAGCGTACCGCGATCCCACACCAGGTTGAACTCCACATAGCGACCGCGGCGGTACAGCTGAAAATCACGCTCGTGTTGGGTCCAGGTGTCCTTTTTTGCGGCGCTCCACGATGGGCAAATAAGCCTCTAGGAAGCTGTCGCCCACCGCCCGCTGCATAGCAAAACAGTCGGCAAACTCGCCTTCATTTAAGTCATCGAAAAACAGCCCACCCACGCCACGGGTCTCATCGCGATGCTTGAGATAAAAATACTCGTCACACCAGGACTTGTAGCGGGCGTATACGTCCTCACCAAAGGGATCGCAGGCGGCTTTAGCAACCCGGTGCCAATGGACGACGTCCTCCATCACGGGATAAAACGGCGTTAAGTCATAACCGCCGCCAAACCACCACACCGGTGGTTCGCCGACTTTCTCGGCAATAAAGAAACGCACGTTGCCATGGCTGGTGGGGATATGAGGATTTTCAGGGTGCAGCACCCAGGAAACACCGACCGCGTGGAAGCTACGTCCGGTCAGCTCAGGACGCGCGGCGGTAGCGGAAGGCGGTAGCTGAGTACCATACACATGGGAAAAATTGACCCCGCCCTTTTCAAATACGCCGCCATTGGTCATCACCCGCGATCGGCCACCGCCCCCCTCTTCACGCTCCCAACTATCCTCTTGGAACTGAGCAGCCCCGTCGGCTTGGGCTAATCCAGCGCAGAGTCGTTCCTGCAGATCAAGAAGGTAGCGTTTAACGTCATCAAGGTGCTCGTGGGCCACGGTAACTCCTGGGTGGTGAATCGTGAATGAAGAGTAGCAATAGTGAATAGTCAGCGGTGAGCAGTGAATCGAAGGGCTGCTAAGAACGCATGACTTTGCCAGTAGCTAAATCCCTAATAGTGCTCGGTTTGGCATTGCCACCTAGCTCGCCTCTCACCACATAAGCCACTTCATCACCAAAGATTGAAGTGATTTCAGTGGCGCTCATGGCGGGTGACTCCCCGGAACGGTTGGCCGAGGTCGAGACCAGCGGGCCGCCAAAAGCTTCACAAAGCGCTTTCATGAGAGGGTGGTCGGTAACACGCAGCGCCACGCGTTCGTGGGCGCCGCGCACCAGCCCATGGCTGCGGCCATTATCAGGCACTAACCAAGTGTTCGGCCCTGGCCAGCTTGCTGCGAGAGGGGCGTGCATCGCTAACGGGAGTTGGCTCAACCAGGGGTGGAACTGCTCGACACTGGCGGCAACGAGAATTACCCCTTTCGCCGGATCACGCTCTTTCATACGCATCAGATGCGCTAAAGCTACGTCGTTTTCGGGGTCGCAGCTAAGCCCCCAAACCGCTTCGGTGGGGCAGGCAATCACGCCACCTTCACGCAGCGCGTTAATCGCAGGGGTTAGATCGGCAGCTAAACTCATGGTCTCTCCTCACCGTCAGGGCGAACATGCTCGCATCCTATCATGAGCGCGGTAGCCGCACCCAGCCTCCCGCCTGCTGGGTTACCCAGCCCTCTAGCTCCAGCATCAGCAGTCGTTGCTGGCAGTCACTGACGGATACGCCGGTGGTATGCACCAAGAGATCGATCGGCGTAGGGGTAGCTGATAATGACGCTAATAATGAGTCGGGTAAGCTATCGTTGGACAAACTATCTTCGGACAGGCTACCGGGCAGAGGTACTTGCTCAGGCGGTTTTCCCTCTGTCGCAGGCGGTATAAACGCCTCGGCCCAGTGGCCAAGGTCGGCAATGATATCGTCGACGCTGCAGGCCAGATGCGCCGCCCCTTGCCGCAGAAGTGCCAAACAGCCGCGGGCCTGCACGTTGTGCAGGGAACCGGGCAGCACAAACAGTTCGCGATTTTGCTCTAAGGTGAGCCGCGCGCTAACCAGTGAGCCGCTTTTTTCGGTGGCTTCGACCACCAGTGTGCCGAGCGACAGGCCGGTAACGATTCTATTCCGGCGTGGGAAAAATGCGGGGCGGGCCACGGTACCAGGCGGATGCTCAGATAGCAGTAGCCCACCGGGTAGACGACTGAGCTGTTCATGAAGGTCACGATGGGAGGCGGGATAGATGACATCCACACCGCAACCGAGTACGGCGATGGTGCTCCCCCCGGCGTTTAACGCTGCACGCTGAGCAACACCATCTACCCCTAACGCCATGCCGCTGACGATACGCCAGCCTCGGCGTACCATATCGCGCGCAAACGTCTGCGCATTGTGAGCGCCTTCTCCAGTCGGTCTTCGTGTGCCCACCATGGCAAGTTTTGGGCCTTCCAGTGCGCCAAGATCGCCCTGGGCCCATAGCACCACTGGCGGGTCAGCCAGCTCATTTAACAGCTCAGGCCATGCAGGGTGGTCACGATGCAGGATGTGGCGACTGGGGCCTTGCTGCTGCCACGCGAGTGTTTCATCAATGACCTTTTGCAACGGGCTGCGTGCAGGGTGCTCAAGCCACAGCCTCAATTCACTGGCCGCTCGACTAGGCAGGGCGGCCAGCCAACCTTCCGGCCACCGTGGCTGTCGGGCAACCAATTGCGCGATACGCAGCGCTCCCATACTCGGCAAAGCATTGACCACCAGCCACTCCTGGGCGTCCATACTTCCTCCTTATCAATCTGTTTATTGTCGCCCGCTAATCAACCGGTGATTCAACTTGATCGCCCACTTCCAGCACACGGGATGCCTGCATCACCAACGCGTAGCTAACGCGATCATAGGGCTTGAAGACCATCACGATGCCCGCCTCGCTGCTGGGTAGTTGGACTAGCTCCTGGGTACGTGGGTCGTTGATCAGCTCCCCCCGCTGATTAACCCGCAGTACATGGCCCGCCTGCAAACCATCCAGGGTGCCCAGATCCAGCGCGACAATTTGATAGCGGCCGATAAAACGCACGCCACCTGGCACGGCAATAATATGGCCTTCAACCGCATTTAACGGCGCGCGGGGCATAAACTCACTGCTCAGCTCGCGCTCTTCCAGCGGTAAAATAATATCGTTAATGCGCACTTCCTGATGGGAGCTAATCACCTCAATCTGAGCAATATCGCCCTCACTACTGATATGCCGAGCAACGCCCACATTGATCAGCTCTAAGCCAAGCGGCGTGCCATCCATTGCTTGGTAGGGTTCTGATTGCCGAAAGATACCCACTTCACCATGGTGCGGAACATCGCCACGCACGTATAACTTATCCCCAGCACCGCTGATCAAGCGTCGATCATTTCCGGCGACCACGTAGGCCAACTCCTGCAACGCTTCAACATCATCCACGACGCGGTGTTCGCGTAGAAAAGCCCGCGCCACCTCCATGGGAATCGGCGCAATCGCTTCGCGATGGGGCAAGGTACGCATCTGTGGCGAAAGCTTCACGACGTTTTGGCCACGCTCCAACGCTAAGCAGGGGGAGCCATCACAGTCGCGAAGTATCAACACATCGCCTGGGTAAATTAGATGCGGGTTAGTGATCTGAGGGTTATGCCGCCATAGCTGGGGCCACTGCCAGGGAGTGTGCAGAAAACGCCCTGCGATGCCCCACAGCGTGTCACCTGAAACCACCTGATAGCGCTCAGGCGCATCGCTGCGCAGGCGTTCCCAAGCTGCTACATCAGCGCTCATAAGCATGACAACACTCAGCAGCAGTGCGCCAAAAGCGTCACGATAGGCGTGTTGTTTCGCCGCCATTCTGCTCTCCCCTTAATATAAGTAAGTACAATTATTCTATTATTGATAACACGCCACGCGCCTTGGCCACCCATGCCCAGAAACGTTGACAGCATGATATAGTGACCCATCATAAAGTACCTAGGCTAGAAGACGCTCGTCACTGCCTAGCTTGACTTAATTTAGACTCAGCATAACGGTGATTGTAACGTCATGGCCAAACTTCCTATTCTTGAATTCCCCGATGAGCGCCTGCGCACCAAGGCTGCCCCGGTGGAAACCGTCGATGATGAGGTGCGTAAACTTGTCGACGATATGCTGGAGACCATGTATGACGCCCGTGGTATCGGTCTTGCCGCGACGCAGATCGATGTGCATCGACGCGTTGTTGTCATGGATGTCAGCGACGATAACTCCCAGCCGCTGGTGCTTATCAATCCACGCTACACCCCGATTGGCGACGAGAAAGAGCCGCTGTCAGAAGGCTGCCTGTCGATTCCCGACTACTACGCCGAAGTACCCCGCTTTCTTAAAGTGCAGCTCAACGCGCTAGATCGTAATGGCGATGCCTACGAGTTAGAGGCGGAAGGCTTGCTGGCACACTGTATTCAACATGAGTACGACCATCTTGAAGGCGTGCTGTTTGTTGACTACCTGTCGCCGCTAAAACGTAACCGCATCCTTAAGAAGATGCAGAAACGCCATAAGCAGATTCAGGACGCCTAAGCCGCTTTGCCTCCTTCACACGTCAGATACGCTAGGTAGCTCTCAACTTATGTCACGATTGCGCGTTGTTTTTGCCGGCACGCCTGAATTCGCCGCCTCTAGCCTTGCCGCGCTGCTGGAAAGCCAGCACGAGGTGGTGGCGGTGTATACCCAACCTGACCGCCCTGCTGGTCGTGGCCGTAAACTCACGCCCAGTCCGGTCAAACAGCTGGCGCTAGAGCACGGCCTGCCCGTTTATCAGCCCCAGACGCTAAAAGAGCCCGCGGCTCAGTCTGATTTAGCCGCGCTGAATGCCGATATTATGGTGGTGGTTGCCTATGGGCTGCTGCTTCCCCAGGCCGTGTTGGACATACCGCGCTTAGGCTGCGTTAACGTCCACGCCTCGCTACTGCCCCGCTGGCGCGGCGCTGCCCCCATTCAACGGGCGATTGAAGCGGGCGATAGTGTATCGGGCGTGACCATCATGCAGATGGATGCGGGTTTGGATACCGGCGCAATGCTTTCAGAAGTGCGCACGCCGATTACGCCACGCACTACCGGCGGCGATTTGCACGACCGGCTCGCCATTCAAGGCGCCAATGCGCTGATCAATACGCTGGATGCGCTGGCCACCGGCGCCGCTCACGCCACGCCTCAGCCCGAGGAAGGCGTGACCTACGCTGCCAAACTCAGCAAAGCGGAAGCTGAGCTCGACTTTGACCAGCCCGCTCAGCAGCTAGCCAGCAAGATTCGCGCCTTTAACCCCTGGCCGGTGGCCTGGTGCGCGCTCGGGGATGATCGCCTGCGTTTGCTAATGGCATATGTAGAAGAAGGCGAACATTCGCCTTGCCCGCCCGGTACCCTGCTTGAGCATGGCGACGATCATCTGCGCATTGCCTGTGGTATCGATGGCCGCGATGTACTGTGCGTGACCAGCGCACAGTTGCCCGGCGGTAAAGCCATGGCCGTGCGAGAGCTACTTAATGCGCGCCACGCGCGTCTTGCCATCGGCACTCGTCTTGGCACCTGCATTGGCACACCAGCGGCTCAGGCCAGCGAAGGAGAAACACCATGAGCCAAAAGCGCTCCCCTCAAAGCGGTGGCAGTGGTCAGGAAGTTCGCGCTGCTGCAGCTCGCGCGCTGGCCCCGGTACTCAGCGATCAAGGCTCTTTGGCGGGGTTGGATGAGCACAGCGTGGTCGCCCGCGACCGTGGACTGCTAAAAGAGCTCTGCTTCGGCACCTGCCGTCGCTTACCGCGCCTGGAAGCGTTAGCCGCCGCCCTGCTTAAGCAACCGTTCAAAAAGCGCGACAGCGATGTTCAGGCGCTGCTGCTGGTGGGGATTTATCAGTTGCTGTATATGCGCATCCCTGCTCATGCAGCGGTAGGCGAAACCGCGGGCGCTGCGCGCTTATTGAACAAAGAGTGGGCCACCCGGGTGCTCAATGGCTGCCTGCGTCGCTTACAGCGCGAGTCAGAAGCGCTGCAAGCTCAGGTAGATCGGGATGAGAGCGTGGCGCTAGAGCATCCTCCTTGGCTACTTAACGCGCTACGTCAGGCATGGCCAGAGCAGTGGCGCGATATTGTTGAAGCCAACAACCACGCAGGCCCGATGACGTTGAGGGTGAATCAGCACCACAATGATCGTGAAGCCTATCTATCGCTACTGACCGAACAGGGGTTAAGCGGCCACCTGTGCCCCCATGCCCCAGACGCCATCACGCTGGAAACACCCTGCGATGTGATGTCGCTACCTGGCTTTGAAGAAGGCCACATTAGTGTTCAGGACGAGGCCGCCCAGCTCTCAGCGGTGTTGCTAGGCCCGGTGCTCGCGCCAAGGCCAGGCGCGCACGTTTTGGATGCCTGCTGCGCCCCCGGCGGCAAAACGGCTCACCTGCTCGAGCAGTTTGATATCAATCTTACCGCTATTGATAGCGATAACCAGCGCTTGGCGCGGGTGGAAGACACGCTCAGTCGCCTAGGCGTTGAAGCAGTGCTCGAACACGCTGATGCCACCGAGCGCGACTGGTGGAGCGGCACACCCTTTGATGCCATTTTGCTCGACGCCCCTTGCTCGGGTACCGGTGTCATCCGCCGCCATCCCGATATCAAAAAGCTGCGCCGCAAAGACGATATTCGCCCATTGGCCAAGCTTCAACGCCAGCTGTTAGACAATCTTTGGCCGATGCTGCGTGAAGGCGGCACCCTGCTCTACGCCACCTGCTCGGTGCTGCCAGAAGAGAACAGTGAGCAGATTGAGGCGTTTCTCGCCCGCACGCCGGATGCGCATGTCACCACGCCTAACGACGTTGCCTGGGGCATTGTCAGCGGCGCGGGTCGTCAATTGTTTCCAGCCCAGAGCAGTCACGATGGCTTTTTTATGCCAGACTAGAGAAGCGGTCTGCCTAGGCGCTAACTGATGCCGAGGCAGTGAATTTATGACAAGGAAGGAGACATTATGAGTCATCACACCTACAAGCATGTAGAACTGACCGGATCTTCAGAAAAGGGTATTGAAGAAGCCGTTCAGAACGCCTTGGCCAAAGCGTCGGAAACGATTCAGCACATGCGCTGGCTAGTAGTGGTTGATACCCGTGGCCACATTGAAGATGGGCAAGTTGCTCACTGGCAGGTCACCGTTAAAGTGGGCTTTACGCTAGAGTAATCCTCACCTGCTTTTCGGCGGCGGCTGGTTTACACTGGCCGCCGTCTTTATTGCAGCGCATGATAGACGTTCCTGGACGAAAGCTTATGTCTTGAATGTCAGGAATGAGTGCTAAGACCACCTCCTGGTCTTACTACATCGCGCTGGCGCTTTTAATGGAACCGATGCTTAGCAATGAAAATCATCATTCTCGGCGCCGGCCAGGTCGGCGGCACCTTGGCAGAACACCTCGCCCGCGAGGAGAACGACATCACTGTCGTTGATACTGACGCCAAAAAACTGCGCGATCTACACACCAAACTCGATATCCGCACCGTTACCGGGGCGGGATCCTACCCTATTGTGCTGCGCCAGGCAGGCTGCGAAGACGCCGATATGTTGATCGCCGTCACCAACAGCGACGAGATCAATATGATCGCCTGTCAGGTCGCCCATACGCTGTTTCGTACCCCCACCAAAATTGCCCGGGTGCGCGCCACGGCGTATCTCACCCGCAAAGGGCTGTTCGCCCACGAAGCCATTCCCATTGATGTACTGATCAGCCCCGAGCAGGTGGTCACCGACCATGTGCGCCGTCTGATCGAGCACCCTGGTGCGCTACAGGTATTGGAGTTTGCCGGTGGTTTGGTACAGCTAGTGGCGGTGAAAGCGTTCTACGGCGGCCCGCTGGTGGGCCAGGATTTGGCCTTTCTACGTCGCCATATGCCCAACGTGGATACCCGGGTGGCGGCGATTTACCGTCGCAGCCGTCCGATCATTCCCCGCGGCGATACGGTGATCGAAGCCGACGACGAGGTCTTCTTCCTCGCCGCCCGTCGCGACATTCGCGCGGTCATGAGCGAATTACGTCGGGTCGAGCGTGACTTTCGCCGGGTCGTCATTGCCGGGGGCGGCAATATCGGTGAGCGGCTGGCAGAACATCTGGAGCATAGCCACCAGGTCAAGATCATCGAGCACAACCTGGAGCGCTGCACCACGCTCTCTGAACGGTTGGATCGCACCGTGGTGCTCCATGGCAGCGCCACCAGCAAGCGGCTGCTGGAAGAGGAGAACATCGAAGAGTGCGATATCTTCTGCGCGCTCACCAACGACGACGAGGTCAATATCATGTCGTCGCTGCTCGCCAAGCGTTTAGGCGCCAAGAAGGTGCTGACACTGATTAACAACGCCGCCTACGTGGATTTAGTCCAGGGCGGCGACATCGATATTGCGATTTCACCTCAGCAGGCAACTATCGGCAGCCTGCTCACCCATGTACGTCGTGGCGATATTGTCAACGTTCACTCACTGCGCCGAGGCGCCGCTGAAGCGATTGAAGCCATCGCCCACGGCGATAAGCAGTCGTCCAAAGTGGTAGGCCGCACTATTCGAGAAATCGACCTTCCCGAAGGCACCACCATCGGTGCGATTGTGCGCGGTAAAGAGGTCATCATCGCTCACGGCGATGTGAAAGTTGAGAGCGGCGACCATGTGATTCTGTTTGTGATCGACAAACGCCGCATTCGCGATGTGGAGCGCCTGTTCCAAGTCGGTTTAACGTTCTTTTGATAACCCCCGAGCGACTGCCAATGGCAGCTAATAACAGGAGCATGCGACAACCATGAGTCTGCGGGTTATTTTGCGCATTTTGGGGCTGCTGCTGATGCTATTCAGCTTGACCATGCTCCCCCCAACGCTGATGTCACTGTGGTTTCGCGACGGTGTATGGAGTGCCTTTATAAGCGGCATGGCCATTTCAGTGGCGACCGGACTACTGCTTTATCTACCCAATCGCCGCTCGCAAAAAGAGCTGCGCATCCGCGATGGTTTTATTATTGCCGCGATGTTCTGGACGGTGCTGGCGCTCTTCGGTTCACTGCCGCTGATGCTATTTGGGGAAAGCTCGTTAAATATTACCGATGCGGTATTTGAGTCGTTCTCCGGCTTGACCACCACCGGCGCCACCGTGATTACCGGCATCGATTTTTACCCGAATCGATTCTCTACTATCGCCAGCAACTTCAGTGGTTGGGCGGGATGGGGATCGTGGTTTTGGCGGTCGCCATATTGCCCACCTTGGGCGTTGGCGGCATGGCGCTTTATCGCACCGAAATCCCCGGGCCGCTAAAAGATTCAAAGCTAACGCCACGCATCACCGAAACCGCCAAAGCGCTGTGGTACATCTACGCCACGCTCACCGTGGCCTGTATGATCGCCTATATGCTGGCAGGCATGAGCTGGTTCGATGCGTTAAGCCACAGTTTTTCAACCGTCGCCAACGGCGGTTTTTCTACCTATGACGCCAGTATTGGCTATTTTGATAGCGCCACGATTGAAATGATCTGTATCGCTTTTATGCTGATTTCTGCGTTCAGTTTTAGCCTGCACTTCATTGCTTGGCGTGAAAAAAGCTTAATGCACTATTTCCACGATCCAGAAGCACGCTTTCTAATGCTGTTTCTGCTCGCGCTGGCCGTGATCACCGTGCTTTCACTCTGGCTGACGGACACCTATGACACGTTGCGCGGCTTACGGCACGGGGTTTTTCAAGTCGTTTCCGTCGCCACTACCGCCGGCTACAGTGTCGCTGATTTCTCCATGTGGCCGGGTGCCCTACCTTTTTTGCTGTTTGTGGCTGCTTTTGTCGGCGGCTGCTCCGGCTCTACCGGTGGTGGTATCAAAGTGATTCGGATTATTTTGATCATCAAGCAGGGCATGCGGGAAATCATGCGCTTGATTCACCCTAACGCAGTGATTGCGGTCAAAGTCGGCAAGGTCAGCGTTCCCGACAGCATCGCCCAAGCCGTGTGGGGGTTCTTTTCGGTTTATGTACTGCTGTTCTTAATAATGCTAGTGGGGGTGATGGCCACTGGTGTTGACCAGGTAACCGCTTGGTCGACGGTAGGCTCAGCGCTTAACAACCTCGGCCCCGCTCTGGGCGAAGCCAGCACCAACTATGGCGAAATACCTAGCCTGGCAAAATGGATACTGGTGATGGCCATGCTGCTAGGTCGCCTGGAAATTTTTACGGTACTGGTGCTATTTACCCCCGCCTTCTGGCGGCGCTAAGCACTTCACGCCGGACCCTTTATTGATCGATTTGAGAGCTGTTAATGAACCAAGATGATACGTCACACCAAGAAGCTTCTGAGGAAGAGAGCGGGCCACTGACAGCAACGCCGACTTCGCTTCCGGCCACTAGCGGGCCGTTAAAAACCTTCACCATTGGCGAAACCCGCTACACGCTGCTGGGTACGGCCCATGTGTCGGCAGAGAGCGCCGACGATGTCCGTGCGCTATTGGCTAGTGGCGCCTTTGATGCCGTCGCTATTGAGCTTTGCGATGCCCGCCACCACAGCATGTCTAACCCCGACGCCATGGGCGAACAGGATCTGTTCCAAGTATTCAGGGAAGGCAAAGCGGGCATGGTCGCGGCGAGCTTAGCGCTCGGTGCCTTTCAGCAGCGGATTGCCGACCAGTCAGGTATTCAGCCTGGGGCCGAAATGCGCGCTGCAGTCGAAGAAGCCAGCCGTCTCCAGCTGCCACTGCTCCTGGTCGACCGAGATGTAGGCGTAACGCTGAAACGCATTTACCGCAACGTGCCTTGGTGGCAGCGCTTTTCGCTCTTCTCGGGCCTGATTGGCAGCGTACTCTCGCGTCAGGACGTTTCCAAAGAGGATATCGAAAAACTCAAAGAAGGCGATATGCTGGAAGCTACCTTCAGCGAGTTCGCCGCCGAATCAGAAGCGCTCTACACCCCGCTGATTCGCGAACGCGACCGCTACATGGCGCTTCGCTTGGCCGAAGAGGCGCCGCCAGGGCGCTATCAGCACGTACTAGTGGTTATCGGCGCAGGCCACCTAAAAGGCACCGGCGAACATTTGGACGCCCCGCTACCTGCCCACCCCAAGGTTGAGAGAGAGTCGCTGGAAGCCACCCCGCCGCCGTCCAAAATTTGGAAAGCGTTGCCTTGGCTGATTACCGCCTTAGTGCTCACCGGCTTTGCGATTGGCTTCTCGCGCAATACTGGCCTGGGCTGGCAGTTGGTGCTGGAGTGGTTCTTGATTAACGGCATTCTATCTGGCGGTGCGACGATTATCGCCCTGGCGCATCCCATCACTGTGATTGCCACCTTCTTTGCCGCTCCTCTGACCTCGCTGAACCCCACTATCGGCGCGGGCTTTGTGGCCGCTGGGGTTGAGCTCTATATGCGCAAACCCAAAGTGCGCGATTTTTCATCGCTGCGCCACGATGTCACGCAGCTCAAAGGCTGGTGGCAAAACCGCGTATCGCGCACCCTGCTGGTATTTATCCTTGCCACCGTAGGTTCTGCCATCGGCACCTGGGTAGCCGGGTTCAGAATCGCCGGCGCACTATTTGGCGGCTAGACGTCGCATTGCAGCTGTCGGCGGGTCGATTTTGTGATGCAATCGGCTCGCCGCGTAGCTATCGTTAAACACGTCAAAGTAATCATCCAGCACATCTGCCGCGACCGTATCGCCACCCTGACGCAGCAACTCGATGGCCACTTCTGCGGTACATAAATGCGCTTTAGACGCCGGTTTGCGCAGCCGATAGCGCGTCTCCCGTTCGGTGCGCAGCGGTAGTACCGGCAAACCATCCAGGTAAGCACTCTTGCGAAACATGCGCCGCGCCTGACGCCAAGTGCCATCCAGAATAATAAATACCGGAATGCGCGCCTGCGCTTTCGCCGCATGCACCGCGTCTATGCCAACCACCCGATCCACATAGTCGGGCTGATCGTCCGGAAAAATCACAAAGGGCGCGTAACGTGGGTCTTTTAGCAACGCAGCTAACTGGGCATCCGGCGCCGTGCGGTACCAGGTAAACACCTGGGTCGACGTGATCACATCGCGAATCAAGCGTCCGGTATTCGTCGGTTTGAAGTGCTCTATCGGATGCGTTATTAGCCAGACCTGAGCATGACTTTCTGCCTTCACCTGATAGGGGCACAGGCAGTTCAGTACGGGTAGCTGGCAGTTATCGCAGCGAGTGACAAAACTGCCCCGCGCCTTGAACTCGCGCCGCGGCGGACGCGGCTGTTCACTGGCGGGACTGTTTCCAGAACCAACAACAGAGCGATCATTCACAGCGCTTTTATCAACAGAGCTTTCAAAAACAGACATCCGCGCTCCAGAGGGTGAAAAAGCCAAGAGTGAAAAAGTTAAAACAAGAACTAACGAGAATGGAAAAGGGCGCAGAGTATAAAGCAGGGTAGCGCTGATCAGCTAGGCACTTTGTCATAAGAGCAGAGCCATAAGAACAGGGCTATAAGGAAATGATTACGCGATAGAAGAAAGCGCAAGCTTTTGGTCAATGCGCTCCAGAATAGAACTCAAACTGGCTACTGACTCAATCGCCAACATCAGGATCGCCGCATTTTTATCGGGGTCATCTGGATATTCATGGGCGAAGCGATTGCGCAACATTCTAAGCGCTTGCCATTGCTCACTGTCTTCGATGTAACCCAGCTTTTCCAGGCGGTGAAGCTTATCCAGCATGGGGCGATCCTCATAAGGCTCCTGTAAATACAGCAGCACAGAAGGGAGCAGTCGCGCGCCAATAGCATCCTGCAATTTGCCAAACCGAAGCACGAATTGATCCAGACTTTGGATCTCTGCATCACTTAGTCGCGCAAAGCGCTCGCCGGTAATGGGTAGCAACGTTTGCAAAGACGACAACGCATAGTCAATGAAATGCCTATGACGCTGACACTCGCGCCAAGCATCAAGTAAACGCTGTTGCGAAATATCTTGAGTCATAACGCAATACCTGATTGTTCGGCTATGCGGAAAATGGCTGGGTAATGACCTCTATTGGGGTAGTCGATCAACATATCGATTTTTTGTTCGCCCAGCGCCTGCTGAAGTTGCACCTGACAACGCATTTCGGCCCGGACGATATCATTAACATCCTGTATGTCCGTGGTAATCAATAGATCGATATCACCGCCTCGACGGCTGTCATCCGTACGCGAGCCAAATAGTTTCACCCGCGCCTTGGGGCCGAAACAGCTTTTTACTGACTGAACGATCATTTGGCGCTGATAGTCGCTCAAACGCATAGTAGCTCACCTCGGGTGGGGTTATGCAAAGGCTAGCATATTTCCTCGCCACCACCGTAAACCTAAAAAATATCCAACGTTGACACCCAAAGCGCAACGCCGCTAAAAGTCTCGTCAACTATTAAAGGTAAAAAGGTTTACACCATGACCGTGCATCACGAACAGCTTCTTCATGAACATTTCCTTCATGAACAACGCCACGACTGGACGCTAGACGAGATTAACGCGCTTTTCGCGCTGCCGTTCAATGACCTGCTGTTTCAAGCCCAGCAGGTTCACCGTGCCCACTTTGATGCTAACGCGGTGCAGGTCTCTACCCTGCTGTCGATCAAGACCGGCGCCTGCCCGGAAGACTGCAAGTACTGTCCCCAGTCGGGCCACTACAATACCCAGCTGGAGAAAGAGAAGCTGCTGGAAATTGAAAAGGTGGTCGAACAAGCCAAGGCTGCTAAAGAAGCCGGTGCCAGCCGTTTTTGTATGGGTGCCGCCTGGCGCAGCCCGCGGGATAAGGATTTACTGCTGGTAGAAGAGATGGTGCGTCAGGTAAAAGCGGTGGGCCTGGAGACCTGCATGACCCTGGGAATGGTCGACGGCGAACAGGCTAGCCGACTGGCCACGGCGGGGCTCGATTACTACAACCACAACCTGGACACCTCACCGGAGTTCTACGGCGAAATCATCACCACCCGCACCTATTCCGACCGGCTGGAAACCCTCTCTAACGTGCGTGATGCGGGTATGAAGGTCTGCTCTGGTGGCATTCTTGGCATGGGCGAAAAGGCCCAGGATCGTAGCGCGCTGCTGCAACAGCTGGCCAAGCTCTCACCGCACCCTGAGTCCGTACCCATCAATATGCTGGTGAAAGTGCCCGGCACACCGCTGGAAAATGTCGAAGATTTAGATCCCATCGAGTTTATCCGCGCTATTGCGGTCGCTCGCATCATGATGCCACAAAGCCACGTGCGGCTCTCCGCTGGCCGCGAGCAAATGAACGAATCGACCCAGGCGCTGGCGTTTTTAGCAGGCGCCAACTCGATTTTCTACGGCGACAAGCTGCTGACCACCGGCAACCCTCAAGTGGATCGCGACCGTGCGCTGTTTGCCAAGCTGGGCCTGTACCCTGAGAAACGCGAGACCTGCGAAAGCGAAGATACCCAAGCGGCACGCCTTGCCCAACAGGCACAGCAGCAGATGCACGCCGAACGCGTCGCCGAGCTGGCGGTAGACGCAAGTGTCTGAAGCATGGCGACAGCGACTGGCCGACGCCCGCGCTGATCGCCAGCAGGCGCAACGCTGGCGATCCCGCCAAGTGGTGGCAAGCGACTCATCCAGTTCGGCTCTCGACTTTGCCGGTAACGACTACCTGGGCCTCACCCAAGACCCTCGCGTTTTTGAGGCCCAGGCGGAAGGCGCGCGCCGCTTTGGTGCGGGTGCAGGCGCTTCGCATTTGGTCAGCGGTCATCTGGAGATTCACGACGCCCTGGAAGAAGCGTTAGCGCGCTGGACAGGCCGTGAACGTGCGCTGCTGTTTTCTACCGGCTATATGGCCAATCTCGGCGTGCTTCAAGCGTTGGCAGATCGCCATACCGCGATTTTCCAAGACCGCCTCAACCACGCGTCGCTAATTGATGGCGCCGTATTAAGCGGTGCCCGCTCAAGGCGTTTTCATCACCGCGACACCATTGACCTGGAAAGCCTGCTGGCACGCAGTGAGTGCGCCCACAAGCTCGTGGTCAGCGATGGCGTTTTTAGCATGGATGGCGATGTCGCCGACGTAGCCAGTTTAGTCACTACCTGCCAACGCCATAACGCCTGGCTGATGATCGACGATGCCCACGGCGTAGGCGTACTAGGCGAGAATGGCAGCGGCTGCGTAGGCAGCGCCTGGAACAGTGCCGAGGTGCCGATTTTGGTCGGCACTTTAGGCAAGGCGCTGGGCACCGCCGGGGCCTTTGTGGCCGGGGATGCCCAGCTAATCGATCACCTGATTCAGTTTTCACGCAGCTATATCTATACCACCGCCCAACCTCCGGCGATCGCCGCCGCGACGTTAAAAGCGCTGGAAATCGTGCAGAAAGAACCAGAACTGCGCACCCAGCTATACGCCAATATCGCTTACTTTCGCCATGAAGCTCTGAACGTGGGACTACCGCTCAGCGATTCGGCCACCCCCATTCAGCCGCTGATCCTGGGCGATGAAGCGCGCACCCTAGGCTGGGCGTTGCAGCTCCGGCAAAAGGGCATACAGGTGGGGGCGATTAGACCGCCAACGGTGCCCAAGGGTGAATCCCGTCTACGTGTGACTTTAAGTGCGCGCCACCGGCACGACGATATTGATCAACTGTTAGCCGCGCTCCACCACTGCCAACACCAAGAGGCGTTATGCAGCCCCTGCGCTTAATACTGCTCTCCGGCTGGGGAATCGACCAGCGTATTTGGCAGCCGCTCGAGGCGCAATGGCCCACCTGCCTGGCTGCCCAGGCGGTAGAGTGGCCCGGCTACGGCGATACGCCTCCGCTTGCGGCCAACGCGACGCTGCAAGAACTGGCAGACGCAATGGCTGAGCCGTTAGCCTGCGATGCAGTCTGGGTCGGCTGGTCATTGGGCGGGCTACTGGCTACGGCGCTACTGGCGTACCTCCCCCCACCACGGGGCCTGATTCTGCTCGGTGCGGGGGACGCGTTCTGTGTCAAAGACGAGGTCAGCGCCAAAGGTGGCGTCACTCGCGCCGAGCTAAGCGCCTTCCAACGCGCCTTTCAACGTGCTCCCACCGCGACGTGGCAACACTTTTTGCGCTGGCAGACCCAAGGGGAGCCCAACCCCCGGCAGGCTCACCGGCAACTGCGTGATTTACTTGGCGATACGCCCCCCGCCGACAGCACCACCTTGGCTATCGGACTGCAATGGTTGGCGTCGATTGATAATCGCCCACGTCTATCGGCGCCCCCTTGCCCGGTAATGCGTCTTATCGGCGACCATGATCCACTCATCAGCCCCGACCAGCGCTGCATCAGCGAACCTCTAAGCGGTGTCGGCCACTGCCCGATGCTCTCGCAGCCCCAGGCGCTCGCTACGGCGATTATTCATCATGCTAATCAGATGGCTAACGTCAGTACGGCGGTTTTATGAGTGCGCTAACGCTATACAGCGAAGCTAACTGGCAGGCACGGGTCGCCCACGCCTTCTCACGGGCCGCTCCCCGCTACGATGCGCTAGCCACTGCACAACGACAAATAGGCGAGCTGCTTTGGGGTTCGTTACCTCAACACGCCTTTAACGTGTTGGATATGGGTTGCGGCACCGGTTACTGGACACAACGTTTGGCAGAACGCTATGCCAGCGCTCATATCACCGGGTTAGATTTAGCCCCCGGCATGCTGGAACAGGCCCGCCAGCGCCACGGTGAAAGCATTTATTGGCAACAGGGTGACGCTGCGGCACTGCCGTTTGATAAGCATGCATTTGATCTGGTGTTTTCCAACCTGGCTGTTCAGTGGTGTCGCGACATTAGCACGGTGATGGCTGAGCTTTACCGAGTTCTCACGTCCGGTGGACAGGCGCATATCACGACGCTGCTACCAGGAACATTGCAAGAAGTTGCCCACGCTTGGCAGAGACCCGAAGCGCTGCTGCAAACGCCTGATCGCGCCAGCGTCGAGAGAGCCATCGGCGAAAGCGGCTTAACCATCACCCGCCAGACGGCCAGCGTTGAGCGCTTCTACTATGGAGATCTACATGCCGTCATGGCCTCCATTAAAGGCGTGGGTGCGCAGCTTCCAAGGGCGCAATCCAACCTGACACGTGCTGACATCGCCGTCGCACAAGCGCGCTTTGAACAACTCCGCCAGCCGGAAGGCCTACCCGTGAGCTACCACTGTTTAACGCTGCAATTGGAAAAATCGCTATGAACGTTTGGTTTGTGACTGGCACCGATACCGATGCGGGTAAAACCCTGGTGACCAGTGGATTGCTATATGCCGCCCGCCAACAGCAGTTGAGCACGCTGGGCTTAAAACCTATCGCCTCGGGCAGCCAAGCGACG
>AXCI01000509.1_pt1 | contig 78175 bp, 68 predicted proteins | sample 182571 | NCBI WGS metagenome assembly AXCI01 (sample SAMN02359225, study PRJNA218796) | groundwater metagenome | isolation source: Mt. Simon Sandstone pore water sample D5872 at 1.8km depth, Illinois-Basin... | place: USA: Decatur, Illinois | collected 2009-05 | reverse complement strand
GGTATGCAGTTCCGGATGTTCAGGCATATGGCTTATGTCACGTTTACCGCCCGAGGTGCTGGCGATGGCATCAGCGGCTTCCAGGCGTTTGCAACCTCAATGGCCGCCCGAGTCGGAACCGGTAATTTAGCCGGGGTGGCGTTAGCGCTATGGATTGGTGGGCCTGGGGCGATTTTCTGGATGTGGGTGACGGCGCTATTGGGGTTTGCCACCGCGTTTATAGAATCCACCTTGGCGCAGGTTTATAAGCACCGTAATGAAGATGGCGTCTTCCGCGGTGGCCCCGCTTTTTATATCGAGCGTTGCCTGGGTTGGCGTTGGTTAGGTGCGCTGTTTGCCGTCTTTCTGATTATTGCCTACGGCTTGGCCTTTAATGCCGCTCAGTCGAATACCATCGCCCAAGGCATGAATGGCGCCTTTGGTATTCCTCATTGGCTCACTGGCGTTGTGATTGCCATTCTGGCAGGCTTCGTCATTTATGGGGGGCTTAAGTCGGTGGCGCGAACCGCCGAGAAAATTGTACCCGTCATGGCGATTGCGTATCTGCTGGTGGCGCTTTGGATTCTGTTTGCCAACCTTTCTGCTGTGCCCGATATGCTCTCACTGATCGTCATGAGTGCCTTTGGCCTTGGCCCCGCAGTGGGTGGCGCCGCGGGCTACGCTATTAAAGCGGCAATGGAAAACGGCATTAAGCGTGGCCTGTTCTCCAACGAAGCGGGCATGGGGTCAACGCCCAATGCGGCTGCCCAAGCAACCGTAAAGCACCCGGCGGCGCAAGGGCTAGTGCAATCCTTTGGTGTGTTCGTCGATACCATCGTGATCTGTAGCTGTACGGCGGTGGTTATCTTGCTCTCTGGTGTTTATGAGCGGCTGATGTCGGAGTCGCCCGGCGACAGCATCGAAGGTATTCAACTGACTCAGGATGCCATGGTTGACCATTTAGGCGGCTTCGGGGAAATATTCATCGCTCTAGCGATACTGTTTTTTGCTTTTACCTCCATCTTGGCTAACTTTTCATTCTCGTCAGTGAATATTGAGTTTCTGTTCCGCCGCCACGCTAAAAAGGCGGTCAGTGTGTTTAAGGTGATCATTATCGTTATGGTGCTCCTTGGCTCTGTCGCCGAGCTAAGCGTGGTGTGGGACTTTGCCGATCTGGCAATGGGGCTGATGGCCACGACTAACCTGTTCGCCATACTGTTGATGGGCCCAATCGCCGTTGCAGTGCTGAAAGATTATGAACGCCAGCGCCGCGAAGGCATCAAGGAGCCGCTGTTTGACCCTGCCATTCTTAAACGCCCAGAGCTGGTGGATGCAGATGTATGGCCAGTGAAAGAGGCAAAACAAGAGTAGGGACTTACATTTAATTATTGCGGCCCTCTGGCCGCTTTAAGCTCGCGGCGTCAATAAATGCTTTTGCTCTCGGGTCCTGCATATAAGCCACGTTAAGACGCAGCCAGGGCGTCGGTTGGTGGTCGGCAAAAAACAAGTGCCCTGGCGATAGCATGACATCCCACCGGTTAGCCAGCTCGCTCAGTTGTTGGGGCGAGGTGGCTGCCGGTGGTTTTGCCCATACAAACATCCCACCTGCTGGCTCGGTATAGATCTCCCAACCTGCTCCCTTGAGCATTGTCAGCGCCATGGCCATCTGGCTAGAGAGCTTGGTGCGCAGCCGTTCGGTGAGCTTTCGATAGCTACCGTTTTGTAGCAAGGTAGTAACCACCTGTTCTGCAAAGCGCGAAGCTGAGATGCTGGTCAACATTTTGATATCGACCAATGGCTGTACCTGCGGTGGAGGGGAGGCGATAAAGCCAACTCGCAGGGAAGAGGAGAGGCTTTTTGAGAAGCTGCCCAGGTAAAAAACGCGCCGCAAACCGTCAAGTGCTGCAAGGCGCGTGGTGGGTGTGTGCTGAAAATCCGCATAGATGTCATCTTCAATAATCTTAAAATCGTACTGTTCGGCGAGCTGTAACACTCTGTGCGCTACCGCCGGGGTTAGAGTGCTGCCCGTGGGGTTATGGAACACACTGTTGATATAAAACAGCTTAGGGCGGTGCTGGACTAACAACGCCTCCAATCGCTCGATATCCGGCCCGTCGGCAAGGCGCGGTACGCCAACCACGCGAATGCGCTGTAAGTGAAGCAGGCCGAACAGGTTGTAATAGCCAGGCGATTCCACAAACACGACATCGCCAGGCTCAAGCAGCATTCGAACCAAAAGATCCAACGAATGGCTGCCGCCGCCGGTCATCACGATCTGTTGGGCATCAACGGTAATTGCCAGCGGCCGCAGGCGCTCCTGAATCAAGCCGCGTAGCAGCTGTGAGCCATGAGGCGTGCTGTATTCGAAAATCCCAGGACGGCTCTTACGCGCGACGGAGCGGATAGCGTGAGTTAGATCATCACCTTCGCGCCAATCGCTGGGAAGCCAGCCGCAGCCTAGTTTTAGGGCGTGTTCATTTGCATTGAAAAGCCCCCACAAGCCGTTGGTGACCTCTTGCAGCGCGTTATTGACAGCAGGCTGTGAGGTAAATGAGGCCGCATTATCAGCCACATAAAAACCTGAGCCGGGCCGTGAGCGCACCAACCCGGCCGCCACCAGTCGTTCATACGCTTCAATAACCGCATTACGGCTAATGTGATGGGTAGCGGCTAAACGGCGAATCGAAGGCAACCGGCGGCCGCCACCTGCGCCGTGTGCTTTAATCCACGCGCGAATACCCGCCTCAAGCTGCTGGGCGATGGGGGTAGTGGCGTGTCGATTAACCTCTAGTTTCATAACTGACCCAATGGTTTTCAACTGTTCTCGGAAAGAGCGGAACAGTGCCGTGATAGTGATGGATAAGTGTACCTTACCGCTGTGGTGTAAGCGTGCGAGCTTAGCGGTTCACTGATTGACTCACTCAGGACTTCGCTATGAGCCGCACAGTTAACCCAGCTATCAACAGAAGGAGTGCCGCCTGTTTGGCCTTTGCGCTGTGTATGATTACCTCGGCGGTTAATTTACAGGCGCCACTTTATGATGCGTTCGCGGCTCAGGATGGCTTAGGGGTAGGAGCGACCACCGTCGCCTTTGCCTGCTATGTGATGGGTGTTTTGCCGGTTTTGCTCGGTTTAAATGGTCTTGCTGAGCGGGTAGGGCGCAAGCCATTAATCGTAACGGCGCTGCTGTTAAGCCTGTTGGCTACCACTCTCACTCTGGCGGCGCCTAATTTGTACGTGCTGGGGGTGACCCGCTTTCTGCTCGGCATCAGCATGGGGCTGACATCGGCGGTAGCACCGGCGTATATGCAGATAGTGTTAGAAGGTGAGGACAATCGTGTCGCGACGAACTATGTGACGGCCAGTACCGCGCTTGGGTTTGGTTTGGGGGCCGCTGTCACGAGCCTGTTTGTTTTTCATACCTCAAGCGTGTCGCCGCCCAGTATGTGGCTTTATCTCGCTTTCGCATCACTGGCGCTAGTGGCTGTTTCCACTCTCAAGGATCGTGCGCCCAATGCGACTAAAAGCCCAATGCTGCGTCTTCCCAGCTACCCTCCTGGCGCATTCGCTTATGGGGTGGCGATTATGCTGGCTTGGGCGATGGTCGGGTTAGTAATTGCGATTTTACCCTCTACGCTACAGCAGCACGGGTTATCAGCCTGGAGCGGCTTCGCCACGTTTGGTATTTGCAGCTGTGGCGTACTCTTTCAGCCCTGGGCGCGAAAGCTCAAACCATATGCCGCCACTCGATTGGGGCTTCTAATACTGCCGGTGGCCTATGGGTTGACCGCCTGGGGCGCTGTTCATGGCTACCTTGTGGCTGTCCTGCTGGGCACGGTCGCCGCCAGCAGTGCTTGCTATGGATTTATCTATTTGGGCGGTTTAAGTGGGGTACTGGCGGTTGCCGGTACATCCTCAACCCAGGCCAGTGCTGGCTATTTTCTGATGGCCTATCTTGGCTTTAGTATCCCGGTCATTACCACCGGGATACTGATTGATGCTGTAGGGCATACGCCCGCCTTAACGCTGTTTGGGCTGGCGCTATTGGGCGGCGTAATCAGTACAATCTTTTTGCTGCGTAAAGCACAATAGTGACTTAAAGGTGCTTGCCGTAGGATTTTTCTACCAATAGTCCGCACGAAGGGGCCGCCCAGCGGGTATTGGCAGTAAATACCACATCACACACCACCGGCGAGTAATAGCGGCGTACTTCTTCATCAACGCGGGCGCGCAGGGCATCTTGGTTGGCGATGGAGAGGGGGGGATGTTTCGGGCAGCACCACATGCACGATGACATACAGCAGGCGACCAGGGCGTACCATGCGTACGCGCACTTATTGAGTGTCGGTAGCCGCCAGAGCATTCGCCACGGCTTGGCGAACGGGTACCGCGATAGCTTCTTCAGGCGTTTTGTTGAGCAGTTCTTTTAGTGCCTGGGAGGCCATACGTACAGGTACGCCTAAACAGAGCACTACCACTGCAATGACGAGCACCGAATCCACATAGGGCAGAATAGCCTGCCAGCCCAAACGCTCGAATACGATCACTAAGCAAAATGCGGTTAGCACCGCAGCCGAAATGATGCTGTTGACCACCCAGTTAAGCTTGTCTGCAGCCACTAAGGGACTGCTCACATGCCGCTGACTACGGTGCATCACCCAAGCCGTCAGCGAACAGGCAAAGGTAGCAAACAGGGCATACAGGACGGCCAAACCCGCTGCGATGACACGGCCGCCGGTGAGCAAGGCAGCAATGGCATCAACCAACGCAAAGATAGAGACGCCTAAAATCAGCAGTCCCTTGCAGAGATTCACCAATGACTCAAAGTAGCTATAGCCGAACGGGTAGGACTCACTATCCGGACGGCTGGCTAGTTTGCTTACTTTTATAGTCACCAGGGCGACACTGAAATAGATCAGATTGAACAGCCCATCGAGAAGGATCGCTTGGGAGTTAGAGGCGAGCGTAGCAATAATGCCTGCACAGCCAATGAGCAGCGCCATAAAGGCGGAGAAGGCTAAGGTACTCGATTCACTCTTCACGAACTTTTCTGCTCCTATACTTACCTAATAAAGAGGCTGGCAAGCATAGCAATATCATTGGTCGCAATGTCAGCGATTTGTTTGTCATCACTTTATTGAATGCCTTCAGCCTTTGGCCCGCCGACTCTGCATCCCGGTGAGAGATGTACTTATGCGGCCACGCAGAATATGGCTTTGGAAAGGCCGAAAAGGTTGTACTAGCCTTACATGGCATACGAATGACTGACGTTAAGCCAAACAGGAGGGTGTAACGATGCCGATGCTAAGTGTAGGAACGGAAAAAGGCACACCGGTTGAGCTTTATTATGAAGTGCGCGGGGCGGGCAAGCCCGTAGTGCTGATTCACGGCTGGCCGCTAAGTGGTCGCTCATGGGAAAAGCAGGTGCCCGCACTGGTAGAGGCGGGCTACAAAGTGGTTACCTATGACCGCCGCGGGTTTGGTGGGTCGACGCAAGCTGATGGCGGCTACGATTACGATACGCTGGCGTCAGACCTCAAGAAACTGATCGACGCGCTGGATTTGCACGATGCCACTCTAGTGGGCTTTTCCATGGGCGGTGGTGAATTGGCCCGGTACCTCTCCAGTTACGGCACGGGGCGTGTTCAGAAAGCCGTTTTTGCAGCGGCGGTACCCCCTTACTTATATAAGTCAGACGACAACCCCGAAGGTGGCCTGGATGACGCCACCATTAATCAGTTTTTAGACGGAGTGAAGGTTGATCGCATCGCGTTCCTGGAAGATTTTACCAAGAACTTTTTCACTGCAGGTGAGCGCAGCGATTTAATCAGCGAGCCAAACCGCCAGTATCATCGCGATATCGCCGCCTTCGCCTCTCCTCAAGCCACTTACGACTGCATTAAAGCCTTTAGCTATACCGATTTCCGCAAAGACCTGCCCAATATCGATATTCCTACCCTGGTTCTTCACGGTGACTCGGACGGCATCGTGCCGTTTGAAATCAGCGGCAAGCGGGCGCAGGAGCTTCTACCCAATGCCAAGACAGAAGTGATTAAAGGCGGGCCACATGGCCTAAATGCTACCCATCCTGACGAGTTTAATCAGGCTTTGATTAAGTTTTTGGATAGCTGATGCACTTTCGACATCGTCATCTGGTAGCGGCGCTCCACTGAGCGTCGCTATTAGTATTGTTTCTCTAAACAACACCTCTGTTCACACTCTGATCACGTTTTAAGAAGTAAGGGCCGTTTAGCTTTCATGCGATATTGAAATAAGAGAATCGCTATAATGATGCTGCAGCCTAATAAAGTTCCGTAGGTGCCGGGTACTAACGTCAGTACTGCCGCCACTAAAAGTAACAGTCGAATTGGCCACGCAGTACGTATAAACCCTTGCCCAACCATTGATACATTGAGAGCAGCCAGCGCTAGCGCGCTTATCGCCGTTACTATTAATTGGTCAAACCAATTGCCTTCCAACATCAATAGTTCTGGTCTCGCAACGAACAAGAAAGGTAGGAAAAAACCTGGCAGACCGATTTTTACCGCTTGAATTGCAGTCGTGAAATAGGGAGCTTCAGCAATCCGTGCTGCAATTAGCGATGCAACGGCTACGGGGGGAGTCAGTGCTGAAAAAACTGCGAAATAAAGTACAAACATATGGGCTGCCATCATACTTACACCCATATCTATGAGCGCGGGGGCAGTTAATAATTCCACCAGAATATAGGCTGCAGACGTAGGTAGTCCTAGACCAAAAATGAGGCAGGCGATAGCGGCAATCAGAAGCAAAACACCAAGGTTTCCATCAGCGAGGCCAAGCATCAAGTAAGAGAGTTTTTGTGCAAAGCCAGTAGCGGTAAGCACTTCGACAAAAATCCCAATAACCGCAACGATAACGGCAATTGTGGCGCCACTAAAACCGCCGTCACGTAGGCCATCAATAAGGCGTGAAGCTGCACTCCTTAACGCCTGGAAGGGTTGGTGATAATGGCGTACTACGCTGCTGATGAGTTCAAAAACAATAATCGCTAAACACCCATAGGCAGCGGCATACGAGGGTGGCATTCGGCTTACTAATAAATAAACCAGTATGCCTATAGCGACTAATAAGTGACCATAACGAATAAGTAGCACTTTGGCTGGTAGCGCCTGAGTTCCATCGCTTGTCAGTGATTGGGTAGGCTCAATACCGTCTCGAGCGGCTTGTAGGTGAACGGCTAAAAGTAAATAAAAATAGTAGAGGGCGGCAGGAATAGCTGCTGCTAGGATAACTTGGTCATAGCCGAGACCTGTTACACCGACCATTAGGAATGCAGTGAGCCCCATCACGGGTGGCGTCATCTGCCCGCCAGTGGAAGCTACTGCTTCGACGGCGCCAGCAAAAGGTGCCTTGAATCCCGTTCGTTTCATGGTCGGAATGGTCATGGTGCCTGTACTGGCAATATTGGCTACCGTGCTGCCAGAAATCATGCCCATAAAGGCGCTGGCAAGAACCGCAATTTTAGCTTGCCCACCTCTTGAGTTCCCCGCCAGCTTAGTTGCAAAACCCATTATAAAGTCGATACCGCCTGTTGATTTTAGTAAACCAGCGAAGACCATAAAGACAAAAATAGTGCCTGCAGATAACTCGGTTAAGGAGCCTAGAATCCCCTGGAAATTAGGAATTGAAGCATAAGAAACAAGACGTTCAAATCCCATTCCGCCATGGTAGAACAATTCCGTTGGCATAATGTTGCCAAAGTAACCATATAAAAGCCCAATAACTCCAATAAGCGGTATTGTTACTCCCCATTGTTGCCACGCGGCTATTAAACTGATGGCAATTAGCAAGCAACCTATTACAACATCCATTGGATTTGGGCCAAATACACGATCCGTGATTAGTCCCTGATACTCGAGTAAAACATAGCCAGTTGTGTAACATGCGATGGCAAAAAAGACTCCATAACTTAGGCGCATAACCCAACGTGATGAGTCGCCGGCTGCGGAGGCAAAAATAATTAATAATGCGAGACCGAGATGAAGTGCTTTGAATTGGCCTGAAGGTAAGTAGTACTTAAATACCTGTGCTAAATGCGTTGCTACCATTACCAGCGTGAGAAACAGTACTAAATTTGCGGTGTTAAAATACCCGCGTTTTTGATCAAGAAGCTTAGGAGACATGGTGGGCTTACTTCGCTAGGTAAGAAAAGTGCCATACCGCCGGGGGTATGGCACATATCGGGTTCAGGCCGTAACGGAGTCGGCAACGATTAATTCATCGCGCCATACTCCTTGCTCCTGAAAGTAGCGTGCAGCACCTGCATTAACAGGGTAATCCTGTAGCAAATACTCTACTGCAAAGTCCAGATCAACATCTTGAAGCTGTGAACCAATTCGACGTACTTGCTCAGGGTTGTCGAAGATAGCCTTACATACTGCATAGGCATCTTCGTCTGTTACCCCAGAATGTGTCGCTAATAAACCAGAAATAGCGGGCATGAGCATTTCGCCCTCTACCTTGTCCCACTGCTCAGCTGAAACAGTGGTCGCAAGCAGCCCCGAATTGATTTCCTGAGCGCGTTTTAACACTTCTGGCTCAATCGGCAAAACTCTGAATTCGACAGTGCTATCTATTTCAGCCAGGGCGGGAGAAGGGCGCCCATTCGTTAAGGTTGAGGGAATTGCATCAACGGCCCCAGACTGAAAGGCACTAAAAGTGTCGTTCCATGAACCATAAGTCCAATCTACTTCATCCGCTACGCCAGCTGCTTGCAGAATTGTCTGATGCATAATGGCGGTGGCGCCACCCGCAGTAGAGGGCATCACTCGCTTGCCAGCCAAATCAGCCAGTGTGTGGATATCAGAGTCCTTACGCACAATTAGCGGAATATTCCAAACGGTATAGGCAAACATCTGCCGTGCATCAATGGCTGCACGAAAGGGGCGCTCCCCCTTGGTAGCGGGGGGCCAGTCAGTCGACGTGGTTTGTCCAAAGTCAATCTCCTTCCGGCTCGCCATTACCATGTTCTCAGCACCCCCGGACGTTGCTAGGGTAGTTGAGCGTAGGTCGCTATTACGCTGCACCGTTTGTGCTAACGCTTCGATAATAATGTAGCCAGTTGATCCAAGGCTTGCGGATCCCCAGCGTAATTCACGTTTTGGTGCAGCCGCTAGAATGCCTGGAAACATTGCAACGCCAATACCTAGAGCTCCGGCCTTTAGTAATTGGCGACGGCGAACATCAATGATTGATGGGGAGGTGTGGGTTAGCTTCTCTGTCATGTTGGTACCTTTCTTATTGGTGAAAGTGTCCACTAAGTTCAAGTGCTGCTCTTATAGGGCTTTATTAGCACTTAATTAAGTGCTATCGCCTTGACCTGCTTGGGTGCTTATTTCTATATCTCGGTGACCTGGCTGGAGCTCAAAGCGTTGAAACGTGGTGGGGAGTCCGTCGCGGGAATAGCCACGTACACGCCAGATCATCCCGTGGGTCACATCATTTGAAAGAGAGAGAGAGGAGCAAGCGTCGGAAGAAAACGAGCCGACCCCTAATTTGTGAACGAACCGAGAGGTAAGAATTTTTCGGCTCTGGAACAAATACTCGTGTAACGATAAGCCGTCAAATTCGCTGGGCGGTTTATTGATAAGCTCACTGGCATAATTCAGTGGCATATAAAATTCATTAAAGGTCCAGGGTTCACCCTCTACTTGAATCAAGCGCTGCACAACGGCGCAGCGATCCTGGGAGCCAAAGAAACTGGCAATTTCAGCGTCAGCTTCCACTTCGCGAATGCCCAGCCCTTGTAAAGAGAGCCCCAGAGGCCGGCCTTGATCGACAAACCGAAACACGCGGATATCTTCGAATTTTACTTCTTGATCCCGTATAAACGTTCCTCGTCCATGCTCACGAACCACAATGCCATCATCTGATAGGGCTTTTAGTGCTTTCTGCAAAGTGCCCAGACTTGCTGGTAGTCGTGAAGAGAGTTCCTGTTCTGAAGGTAACTTGTCGCCAGGTATCAACTTTCCAGCTAGAACGGCTTCTTTAATCGCATTGTAGAAGCGTGCATATTTTGGAACGCCGAGATGGTCATTCTCAAAATGTGGCAGGCAGGCTTCAACTATTTTATCTAATGTCATGCGAGTCACCGTAAGATGGAACTCATGTTGAGTTATTAATAGCTATATAGCTTTAATGATCCTGCCTGCAATACATGTTATTTTCAAGCACCCTTTGAGCCAATTTTTCAAATTAAGGACACATCCAGCAATGCCAACTATGCCTCCGTTCACAACACGTCCCGAAATTAAGGGCACGTTTGGTGCTGTATCGACGACCCATTGGCTCGCCTCAAGTGTTGGCATGGCAACACTTGAAAAAGGGGGGAATGCATTTGACGCGGCAGTGGCAGTGGGCTTTGTCTTACAGATCGTTGAGCCTCACTTGAATGGCCCAGGCGGAGAAGTACCCATCATTGCAATGCGACATGATGATGAAGCGCCGCGAGTTATTTGTGGACAGGGCGTAACACCAGCAGGAGCAACTCTGGAGCATTTTAAGCAGCTAGGGCTCAAAACAGTACCTGGAACAGGATTGTTACCTGCTGTAGTGCCAGGCGCTTTCGATGCCTGGATGCTGTTACTTCGCGATTACGGCACCATGTCACTTGATGATGTGCTGGAGCCTGCTATTGGTTATGCAGAAAAAGGGTTCCCGCTTTTATCCAGAGCGGTGTCATCAATTATTCCCGTTGTGGATTTTTTCCAGAAAGAGTGGCCCAGCTCTGCTAAACAATGGCTCAACGGCGGGCAAGCACCAAAGCCGGATACTCTTTTCCGATCGCCCGATATAGCGTCTACATATAGACGGATATTGAGTGAGGCTAAACTTGCAGGTGCTGGACGCGAAGCGCAAATTGAGCGAGCACGAACCACTTTTTATGAAGGATTTGTTGCCGATGCTATTGATGCTTTTTATCGCCAGCCACTCATGGATAGCACGGGCGAACGGCACGCTGGTGTATTGAACGGTGATGATCTTTCACGTTGGTCAGCAACGGAAGAGAGCACTGTAAGTTATAAGTACGAAGGATATGAGGTTCACAAAGCAGGCCCTTGGAGTCAGGGACCTGTGTTCTTGCAGCAGCTAGCACTACTAAAAGGCATAGACTTTTCAGCTTTTGGTCCCGAGAGCCCTGAATTTGTCCACTATATTGCAGAGGCGGCCAAACTTGCTTTTGCAGACCGTGAGGCTTGGTACGGTGATGCGGCGACAACGGATGTTCCGCTCGCTTTATTGCTAAGTGACGATTACAACATCGCGCGTCGCAAGCTAATAAGTGAAAGAGCCTCTTTTGAAATGCGTCCTGGGTTACCCGGGGGAGATGATCGTATTGCATCGATTATGTCGTTAGCAGGCAGTGAGCCAACGATAGGGCCTGGAGGTGGAGAGCCAACATTCGCGCCTTTGCCAAGTGTTGAAGGGGATACAGTACATTTAGATATCGTCGATCGGTTTGGCAACATGGTCTCAGCTACCCCGAGTGGGGGCTGGCTGCAGAGTTCTCCGAGTGTGCCTGGCTTAGGCTTTTCTATCTCCACTCGTGCGCAAATGACGTGGTTAACACCAGGTTTGGCTAGCACACTTCAGCCTGGTTGCCGTCCGAGAACGACGCTGACGCCCACGATGGTTACTCAAGATGGTAGGCCTTACCTTGCTTTAGGCTCTCCAGGCGGAGACCAACAAGATCAGTGGAGTTTGACCACTTTTTTACGCATGGTGCATTACGGTTTTGACCTTCAGCGAGCGATAGATGCCCCACTATTTCAAATACGTCACTTCCCTGCATCTTTTCATCCGCGGGAGAGCGTATTAGGTCGTTTATTGATTGAGAAGCGGTTCCCAGAATCTACCTTAGCAACGTTACGCGAGAGGGGGCATGACATAGCGTTACAAGACGATTGGACATTGGGACGAGTTTGTGCCGTGGCAAGCCATAGTGGAATGGTGCATGCGGGTGCTTCAGCTCGACATATGCAAGGTTACGCTGTTGGTCGTTAAGGTGATGATTGAAGGGGGCTAGTAGGGCGACCTGAACTGATGCCCTACTAGCAGCATAAACAGTACCGCTTAACTCTCAACCCAAACCTCTTCACCCTTAAATTCAATTTCCCAGGTTTGCAGCTTAACGCTCTCATCCTCCAGGCACTGACCATCTTCAAGGCGGAAGTGCTGCTTATAAATGGGTGAGGCGACCACCGCCGAGCCTTTAAGGTCGCCGACGATACCACGGGCGATCACATTCGCTTTGGAGAAAGGGTCAAAGTGGTCGAGAGCGTAAAGTGGTTTACCCTCTCCTTGTAAACGATCGCAGGGGAGATAGAAAATCGCTACTTGAGCCGGGCCTTCGGCGGTTTCAATCCAGGCGGCGACGCCTGAAAACTCTACCAGATCAGCCTTGGTGCAGACTTTTTGCCACGTCTTACTGTCTTGAGAAGCCATGGTATCCATCTCTTTTTTCAGTGCCATTGCGGTCATGGGTTGCCTCTTTTTATTCGCTATCAGTTATAAAATGCGCAGGCTCGCTTAAGCGGGCCGTGGCTGGCCGCGTTCAGAGGTCATAATGATCGACGGATCTGGGCGGTCGTCGTTGACGAAGCTGCGGAAACGTTTGAGCTTCTCTGGATCGCTGATGGCATCTGACCATTCGCACTGATAGGTATCGACCACGGTTTGCATCTGGCGCTCTAGCTCATCGTTGATGCCCAGGCTGTCTTCCAGAATCACCTCTTTGAGGTATTCCAGTCCGCCGCCGAGGTTTTCACGCCATACCGCCGTGCGCTGCAGCCGGTCGGCGGTGCGCACATAGAACATTAAGAAGCGGTCAATGGTGCGGTAGAGCTGCTCATCATCGAGATCCGTTGCGAACAGTTCGGCGTGGCGGGGACGCATACCGCCGTTGCCGCAAACGTACAAATTCCAGCCGTTTTCGGTAGCAATAATGCCGATGTCTTTGCTCTGGGCTTCGGCGCACTCGCGGGTGCAACCGGAAACGCCAAACTTGATCTTGTGTGGGGCGCGAAGTCCTTTGTAACGATTCTCTAGTTGAATCGCCATGCCGACGCTGTCCTGCACGCCGTAACGACACCAGGTGCTGCCTACACAAGATTTAACCGTGCGCAGCGACTTGCCGTAGGCGTGGCCGGTTTCGAAACCCGCTGCAATCAGTTCGCTCCAGATATCCGGGAGGTCTTCCAGGCGGGCGCCGAACAGGTCGATTCGTTGGCCGCCGGTCACTTTGGAGTAGAGGCTATATTTTTTAGCCACTTCGCCCAGGGCAATGAGTTTATCGGGCGTGATTTCGCCCCCGGCCACACGCGGCACTACAGAATAGGTACCGTTCTTCTGCATGTTGGCCATGAAGGTGTCGTTGGTATCCTGCAGGGGAATATGCGCAGCATCAGTGATTGGTTCGTTAAAGCAGGAGGCCAGGATGGATGCCACGGCGGGTTTACATATATCGCAGCCAAGGCGGTGAGTGTCGGCGTTGCCGTGTTTCTCAATTAAAGCAGTAAACGTTTTGATGCCTTCGACCCGCACAATGTCATAAAGCCCTTGGCGGGTATGGGCGAAGTGCTCGCAAATTGATTTATCGACCTCTACGCCACGGGCTTCCAGCTCGTGATCAACGACGCTTTTAAGCAGTGCGGTGCAGCCGCCGCAGCCGGTGCTGGCTTTGGTCACACCTTTGACACCCGCTAGATCGACTGCGCCGTTATCAATGGTGGCGCAGATATCGCCCTTGGTGACGTTATGGCAGGAGCAGATGGTGGCGGTTTCGGGCAGCGCACCGGGGCCGAGGGTCGGTGCCGCGCCGCTGCTCTGAGGCAGGATTAGCGAGGCAGGTTCATCGGGCAGCTCAATACCATTCGAGTAGTACTGCAGCAGGGTATCGTAAACGCCGTTGTTGCCCACCAGCATGGCTCCGAGCAACTTTTTACCGTCACTGGAAACCACCAGCTTACGGTACTCCTGCTTGATGGGGTCGAGGTAGCGGAACATCCGCGCGCCGGGGTTCTGATTGCCATGGGCGTCTCCAATCGAGCCCACATCCACGCCCAGTAGCTTGAGCTTGGTGCTCATGTCGGCACCGCCGAAATGGCTATCGCCGCCGGTCAGCGTCGAAAGGGCGGTTTTGGCCATTTGATAACCGGGCGCCACTAAGCCAAAAATGCTCTGGTTCCACAGCGCTACTTCGCCAATCGCGAGGATGGCCGGATCACTGGTGAGGCACTGATTATCTACCACCACGCCGCCGCGTTCGCCAATTTCCAGGCCGCAGTCGCGGGCCAATTGGTCACGGGGGCGAATGCCTGCGGAGAACACAATCAGGTCGGTTTCGAGCACTTTGTCGTCTTGAAAGACCATACGGTGGCGGCTTGCATCACCGTCTTCAATACGCTGAGTGGCCCGTTCGGTAAGCACCTGTACGCCCAGCGCTTCGATTTTTTCGCGCAGCAGTTCACCGCCTTCATTATCTACCTGCATAGGCATTAGCCGAGAGGCGAATTCCACCACGGCCGTGTCAAGATTCAAGCCGCGCAGGGCGTTAGCCGCTTCTAAGCCCAGCAAACCACCGCCAACGACTACACCGTTAGTGGCCGTTTCAGCGGCCGCTCGAATGGCGTCCAAATCGTCCAGGGTGCGATACACCAGGCAACCTTCCCGGTCGTTGCCGGGGATCGGCGGTACAAAGGGGAAAGAGCCCGTTGCCAGCACGATACGGTCATAGGGGTAGCGGCCTTGATCGGTAATGACTTCGTGAGCATTGCGATCAATCTCAATCACGCTTTCGCTACTGCGCAGCTCCACACCGCTAACGGCGTAGTAATCCGCATCGCATAGCGCCAGCGAATCGGCATCGCGGCCGCTGAAGTATTCGGAGAGGTGCACCCGGTCGTAAGCGCGATGGCGCTCTTCGCCAAACACGGTGACTTGGTATTGCGCTAAAGCGCCGCTATCGACTAACTGCTCGACCAAGTGGTGGCCGACCATACCGTTACCAATAATAATAAGCTGTTCGGGAGTTGCCGTTTTTTGGGTAGACATCATGCCACCTCTTCGGTCGGTAAATGGGGAGTGTCGTTCTGTTGGTCAGCCATGCCCGCCTGGAGGACTTCGACATCAGCGGCGCCAAACAGCAGTGCTTGGCGGCAGTCTTGAAGGTTATTGCCTGCAAGCGCTTGCTCGAAGTACCAGGGGCCTTGGCTGGTGTCGCCGTAAAGTACCGCGCCCTCAATCAGGCCGTTGCGCAGTAGCAAACGGCGGTAGTCGCCGCGCTCAAGGTCGTGGTAACTCAATACGTCATGCTCGTCGCTGGCCTCGGTGGGGCCAAAAGCATAGAGCGCTACGCCGCTAATTTTGAGTTTGGTGGCGCTGGGGGCGTCCGCGTAGCCATGGGTTAGCGTGCCGCATAGCTTGGCGGCAAGTACCTCTACCTGACGCCAGATTGGCTCTACCAGGCCGAAGGTGGTGCCCTCAAATTGGCAGCACTCTCCGAGGGCGGAAATGGCCGGATCTGAAGTAGTCAGAAACTCATCCACGACAATGGCGCGCTGAGTCGTTAGGCCCGACTGATGACCGAGTTCCGCATTAGGGGTAATGCCTGCAGCTACGATCACGCTGGAGGCGTTTAACTGGCGGCCATCGGCAAGGTGCACCTTGGCGACCCGGCCCTGAGCATCGCTCTCTAGTCGTGCCAACTGGGCACCGGTGATGATGTTCAAGCCGCGTTGAGTCAGGGAGTCTTTGAGCAGGTGCGCAGCGGTAGCATCCAATTGGCGGTTCATTAGCCGCTCGCTGCGCTGGAGCACGCTTACTTTGATATCATCGCCGCGTTTACGCAGCCCTTCGGCGGCTTCCAGGCCTAATAGACCGCCACCGATGACCACCGCGTTGTCTCCACGCTGAGCAATCGCCTTCAGCGCGTCAGCATCCTGTAAGTCGCGGAAACCGTGTACGCCCTCAAGCTCAATGCCGGGAACGTCGGGCAGCGCTGGGCGCGAGCCGGTGGCGATGACCAGATGATCGTAATCAAGCGCCCGGCCACTATCCGTCGTTAATGTTTGGTGTGAGCGATCAAGCGCCTCGACCTTTTCACCCAGTACCAGCGTGACACCCTGTTCGGCGTACCAGTGGGCATCGCGCAGCGTCAGCGCGTCCTGCTGCATCTCACCGGCCAGCAGTGGCGAAAGCAGAATACGGTTATAGGCAGGGGTGGTTTCGGCGCCAATCACCGTGATGTGCTGGGGGCGTGCTGGCTGTTTTACTAACGCCTCAATTAGGCGGTGGCTTGCCATGCCATTGCCAATTATCACCAGGTGGCTAGTGGGTGAGCACCGGGAAGTCGTTTCCATGGGCGGCTCCTTTGTGTCTTTGCGGCTGCTTGAGCACCAAACAAAAAACGCCCCTGTCGCGATCCCATTTTTGCCGTTGGCAAAAAGAGAACGTAACAGGGGCGTCGTTGCCCGATAGCGTCGTTTTAAATCCGTGTTTTAAACACAAGACAACCGCCATTGGCTGCCAGCTGATTAAAAACCTTACGTAATACCAAGCAAGGAACTAGCCAATTGGCCATTAATCATTATTTATTCTGTAACGTCAGGCGCTTAGATATGAGCAATAGATATTCACTTACGTTGCACGCTGGTTAGGTCGCACTGTTGTGGGGCAATAATGAGTGTGGCGTGCACTTTCAAGCAGCGTTTAGCTGGCGAAGAGTGCTACACAGAGCGCTGTGTTGCTATCTTTGTAATTTTAAGTGTCTGTTTATAAAAAATAAATTTTTGATATGGCGATGGTAGGCTCGGCTTTTGCAGCTATCTAGGCAACAAGTGATAAGCGCTCATTGCTAGGCGATGGCAGCGAACAACTCCAAAGCCGTTAGAAAAATAAGCAATCGTTAGAAAATGTGTAGCTGTTAGATAAAAGATAGTTTTTAGATGTGAGTAATGCACCGATGAAGGTGCGCTGTGGCAACGACGTCCAGCCCTCTTCTCTTAATGCGTATGTATTGCGTATTAGAGAAAGGGACTGGGCGTTTTTTATGCGCGGCATTCAGGTACCAGCCTAGGAGTACTTATGCAGCAGTCTAAACCGATGCAGCAAGCCAACACGACATGCCCCTACTGTGGCGTTGGCTGTGGCGTAACGGCGACCATTGAAGCGGGCACGCTGAGCGCCGTGGAGGGTGACCGCGAGCACCCGGCTAACTACGGTCGGCTGTGTGTAAAAGGCTCTGCGCTGCATGAAACCTTGGGTGAGCAGGGGCGCCTGATGCATCCACGGGTGGATGGTGTAGAAGTCTCCTGGGAGACCGCGCTGAGCGCTACCGCTGATCGTTTAAATACCTTGCAGGTCGAGCATGGCAACCACTGCGTGGCGGCGTATCTTTCTGGTCAGCTATTAACCGAAGATTACTATGTGGCTAACAAGCTATTTAAAGGCTTTTTAGGCACGCCTCATTTAGATACCAATTCGCGGCTTTGCATGGCATCGGCGGTGGCGGGCTACAAACGCGCCTTCGGGGCCGATGCCGTGCCGTGCAACTACGAGGATCTGGAAGAGGCGGAGCTGGTGGTGCTGGTAGGATCCAACCTAGCCTGGAATCATCCGGTGCTTTATCAGCGCATCAAAGTCGCTAAAGAGCGCAATCCGCTGATGCGTTTGGTGGTAATCGACCCCCGCGTGACCGACAGCTGTGAAATTGCCGACCTCTACCTAGGTATTAAACCTGGCAGCGATGCTTATCTGTTTAATGGCCTGCTGGCGTGGATGGCGCAGCGCCGCAAACTCGACACCCTCTACCTTGAGCACCATACCGAGGGCTTCGACGAGGCCTTAGCCGCTGCTCAACAAACCGCGGGCTCGGTAGCTGACGTCGCGGCGGCCTGCGATATCGATCCCGAACGCCTGGAAACGTTCTACTACTGGTTTGCCAGTCAGCTGCATGTGGTCACGCTTTATTCTCAAGGCGTTAATCAATCCTCAAGCGGCACCGATAAGTGCAACGCGATTATCAACTGCCATCTGGCGGGTGGAAAGATTGGCTTGCCGGGGGCGGGGCCGTTTTCAATTACCGGTCAGCCCAATGCGATGGGCGGCCGCGAAGTAGGTGGGTTGGCCAACCAGCTAGCCGCGCATATGGATTATCACACCCCCGGCGCCCGCGAGCTGGTGAGCCGTTTTTGGGCCACCGAGAGCCTTACACCAATCCTGCCGGAGGGGCCGGGTTTCAAAGCAGTGGAGCTGTTTGACGCCATTGAGCGCGGTGAGATAAAAGCGCTGTGGGTAATGGCCACCAACCCTGCCATCAGCCTGCCCGATGCGGCACGAGTGCGCGCCGCGCTGAAAAAATGCCCGCTGGTGATTGTCTCTGAGTGCGCTGCCCATACCGATCTGCTGCCTTACGCAGATATCGTGCTGCCAGCTTCGGGTTGGTCAGAGAAAGATGGCACCGTGACTAATTCCGAGCGGCGTATTTCACGTCAGCGAGGCATGCTGGCTCCCCCTGGGGAGGCCCGCCACGATTGGTGGATTATCGCTGAAATGGCCAAGCGAATGGGCTTTGCCGAGGCGTTTGGCTACTCGCATCCCTGGGAGATCTTCGATGAACACGCCCGGCTCTCTGGGTTTGAAAACGGAGCTAGCAACAATCCGCCGCGGCTTTTCGATATTTCGGGACTGGTAGGCCTGGGCCAAGAGGGCTATGACGCCCTGTCGCCGATTCAGTGGCCGGTGACTGCTCAAGCGCCGAAGGGCACCGCGCGACTGTTTGAGGATGGCAAGTTTGCCACCGCCAACGGCCGCGCCAAACTGCTGGCCATTCAACCTCAAGGGCCAGAACAGGCCCTGACTACAACCTATCCGCTGCGTTTAAACACTGGTCGAATTCGCGATCAGTGGCACACCATGACCCGAACCGCCCGCGCACCCAGGTTAATGAACCACCGCGCGGAACCTTTTATGGACGTACATCCAGATGATGCTCAGTTCGCCGGTGTGGTGGATCAAGGGCTAGCAGTGTTGACCGCCGCGAAGGGTGAGTTTCGTGGTCGGGTGCGGGTTTCTAATGCCCAGCGACGTGGTGAAATATTTGTGCCTATCCACTGGACCGACTGCTTCACCCAACAGGCCAGAAGCAGTGCGTTGATCGATAGCATCACTGATCCGCTCTCTGGGCAGCCGGAAGCCAAGCATGGCGCTGTGGCATTGACGCCACTGGCGACGCATTGGCAGGCCACTCTGCTAATCGCCGATGGCGTTACAGAATCAACGCCTTGGTGCACTAGCGACTACTGGACGCGTATTCCCATGGGTGGCTGTCAACGCTGGCAGCTTGCCCATACGCAGCCGATTAATGATTGGTGGGCGCGGCTGAAAACGTGGCTGCCTGGGGAGGTGTCACTCTTCAGCCAAGACCCGGCCAATGAGCGGCTGCGCGCTGCCTGCGTGGAAAACGGTCAGCTGCGCTGGTGGTTGATGGTTGGACCGCCCAATGAATTGCCAGGGTTAGCATGGCTGGAAACACGATTTAACGATGCGGCTTTGAGCGACACCCACCGCCGCCGTCTATTGGCAGGCTGCGACGACGGCGCTGCGGATACCGGCCCAGTAGTCTGCAGTTGCCATCAGGTTGGCCAAATCACTATTGCCAATGCCATCCGCGAGGGCGATATCAGCGTTGAAGCGCTGGGCGCTAGGCTCGCCTGCGGTACTCAGTGCGGTAGCTGTATTCCTGAGTTGAAATCACTTATTGAAGAGGAACGGCCCTATGCGCGCGCAAAGCAATCCCTTGCTACTGAAGTGGTTTAACGCCTTTATGCGGTTGTCGAACCGCGCGCTGTCACCATTGGTACAGCATGCCTCCGACGTACATTTGCCACTCCGGGGTGAGTGCCGCGCAGGGCAAGTTTACCTGGTCGGCGCAGGTAGCGGTGATGCGGAGCTGTTAACCCTAAAAGCCGCTCGGCTGCTAATGCAGGCAGACGCCGTCGTGTATGACCGCTTGGTCGGCGACGAGGTGTTGGCGTTGATCCCCCATCGCAGTGAGCGCTACTACGTAGGGAAAGCCCGTGGTCACCACAGCGTTCCCCAGGCGGAAATCGGCGAGCTGATGGTAAAGCTCGCCCGCGAAGGTAAGTCGGTGGTGCGTCTTAAGGGCGGTGACCCGTCGGTATTTGCGCGGATGGGTGAGGAGCTGGATGCCCTGGCCGCCGCTCAAATACCTGCTGCCATAGTACCGGGCATTACTGCAGCTTCGGCGGCGGCTGCCTCTATGGGCATTCCACTCACGGACCGTGGCCATGCGCAGCAACTGCGCTTTGTGACTGCCCAGCTTTGCCGCGAGGACGGTACGCCAGATTGGTCGTCGCTGGCGCGCAAAGATGAAACCCTGGTGTTTTATATGGGCCTTTCTAAAGTATCCGCAATTTGCCAAGGCCTACGCCAAGCGGGGCTACCGGATGAATGGCCCATCATGCTGGTGGCCAATGCCAGCCAGCCTGAACAACAGTCGCTAGTAGCCAGCTTAGCAAGCATGCCTGAGAAGCTTGCCGCACATCCCCTGCCTTCCCCTTGTTTGATTGTGGTAGGCAGCGTCGTACAGCGGGTCGCCACAACACCCGTTGCGCTAGCCAGCGAATTTATCTCCCCCCAGGAAATCACGCCTTAACGGCGAGGGCTGCTGGGCTTTCATTGCCTTCCTAACCCTTCAATCTACAACCCTTAAACCTACTGCAAAGGAAACGCCTTCATGTCCTATTTATTGCCTGCCGAATTTGCCACCAAGATGGTCGATGCCGGCGAAGCCAAGCTGCATATGTCCACCCGCGATGCACTGATCCGCGCCTTTATGGCCGGGGCTATTTTGGCCATTGCGGCGGTCTTTGCGGTAACCGTAGCGGTGCAAACCGGCTACCCGATTATTGGCGCCATCCTGTTTCCGGTGGGCTTCTCGATACTCTATTTGATGGGGTTCGATCTATTGACCGGGGTCTTTGTGTTAACGCCATTGGCATGGCTGGATAAGCGGCCGGGTGTCACTATCAATCGCATTCTCAAGCACTGGGGTATTGTCTTTATTGGCAATTTTGCCGGGGCGTTAACGGTCGCCTTTCTAATGGCGATTGTCTTTACCTACGGTTTTAGCACTGAGCCTAGCGACGTGGGCCGGGTGATCGGTGAAGTGGGGGAGGGTCGTACCGTCGGTTATAAAGAGTATGGTGCTGGTGGCATGGCGACGATATTTATCCGTGGCGTATTATGTAACTGGATGGTCTCGCTGGGCGTGGTTGGCGCGATGATCTCTACCACGGTTAGCGGTAAGGTCATTGCCATGTGGATGCCAATTATGCTGTTCTTTGGCATGGGGTTTGAGCACTCGGTGGTCAACATGTTCCTGTTCCCGTCCGGGCTGATGATGGGCGGTAATTTCTCGATTATGGATTACCTGATCTGGAACGAAATACCGGTAGTGCTTGGTAACTTGATTGGTGGCCTAGCGCTAACCGGCCTGACGCTCTACACCACCCACGTGCGTACCGCGCCGCAAAAAGCCCTGTGATCCGATAGCGAGTGGGTTTGTTACTTATCCAAGCCTTCGCCCCCGCGAAGGCTTTTTTTAGAAGGGGCCTGAATGGCCGTGCTCACCATTTCGCTCGGCCAGCACTCTGATAAAGGGCGCAAACTGAGTAATCAGGATTTTTACGGTGCTTACCTGCCTACTGAGCCCCAGCGTTCCACTAAAGGCATTGCAATAGCACTGGCGGACGGGATTAGCAGCAGCGAGGTAAGCCGTGAAGCGAGCGAGGCGGCGGTGGGTGGGTTCCTGACGGATTACTACGCCACCCCCGCCACTTGGGCGGTTAAAACCTCTGCTCAGCGGGTACTGCAGGCCACCAATGCGTGGCTTTACGCCCAAACTCGGCAAAGTCAGCACCGCTACAACCTGGACCGCGGCTATGTGTGTACCTTGAGTGCGATGGTGATTAAGTCCACCACCGCGCATCTGTTTCACGTTGGCGATAGCCGTATCTATCAACTTTCAGGCACCACCTTGGAGCCGCTGACCGAAGATCACCGTTTCTGGGCATCGCGGGAGGTGAGCCATTTAAGCCGCGCCATGGGGGCTAGCCAGCATCTGGAACTTGATTATCGTGCTGTATCGCTCAATGCAGGCGATGTATTCCTGCTCACCACCGACGGCGTTTACGAGTGGTTAACCGGCGCTGAAATGGCCGCGCTGATTCATGCCCACTGGGGTGATCTCAACGCCGGGGCCGAGGCGCTGATCGCTGCCGCTATTGAGAACGGTAGTGACGATAACCTCACCGTGCAGATAGTGCGTATTGATGCATTACCGGCGCGCCACGCTAATGAGCTTTACGAGGCGATTAGTGCCTTACCCTCACCTTCTGAACTGCATACAGGCAGCGAGCTGGACGGTTATCGCATTCTCCGTCAACTGCATGCCAGCAGCCGCAGCCATGTTTACCTGGCTGAAGACGTCGCCAGTAGCGAAAAGGTGGCGCTGAAAACGCTATCTACCGAGCTAAGCCAGGACCCGGCGAGCATTGAACGATTTGTGCGTGAAGAGTGGATTGCCCGGCGTATCGACAATGTCAACGTCCTCAAGGCACCCACTCAAGAGCGTCCCCGGCGCTATCTCTACACTGTATTGGCCTATATCGAAGGGCAAACCCTCACCCAGTGGATGCGCGATCATCCCCAGGCTGAACTGGCCAGTGTACGGCCCATCATAGAACAGATCGCCAAAGGGCTACGTGCCTTTCATCGCTTGGAGATGCTGCATCAGGATTTGCGCCCCGATAACGTCATGATTGACATCCATGGGACGGTAAAACTGATTGATTTTGGTGCGGCGAAAGTGGCGGGCATCGCCGAAGCGGAGAGCAAAGAGCAGGTTAGCGACGATATCCTAGGTACCGCACAGTACGCCGCGCCGGAGTATTTTCTAGGGGAAGGAGGGTCACCCCGCGCGGATCAATACTCGTTGGCGGTGATTGCCTACCAAATGCTAACCGGCACGCTGCCCTATGGCACTGAGGTCGCCAAAACTCGCACACGGGCGGCGCAGCATAAACTGGCTTATCAATCAGCGTTAAGCGAAAATCGTGAGCTGCCCACCTGGGTAGATGAAGTGCTCAAAAAAAGCGCTGCACCCCAACCCTCACAAACGCTTTCCGGCACTTTCGGAGTTTATCTTTGAGCTACGCTCACCAAGCTCAGAAATACTTAAACGTGCCCAGTTACCGTTGCTAGAACGTGACCCGGTGCTTTTTTGGAAAGGCGTATCGCTGGCGCTGGCGATTGTCGTTATCGCCCTGCTAGTGCGTTAAAAAAGGCAGAATGAGTGTTATCAGCGTGCATCGTCAAAGCGGTCAACCTGGCGTAAGGGGGGAAAAGCTGCATCCAAGCACCTACCACCGCTAGCGTACCAACACCGCCGATGATGGCTGCGGGTACGGCGCCAAACCATGCCGCCATGCTGCCTGCCCGGAACTCGCCTAACTCATTGCTGGAACCGATAAACAGCATATTGACTGCATTCACCCGCCCCCGCATTTCATCGGGGGTAGCCAGTTGAATCAGCGTCATACGCACATAGACGCTAATCATATCGGCGGCACCTGCCACCAACATGGCTATCAGTGAGAGCCAAAAAATCGTTGAAAAGGCGAACACTAAGTTGGCAATGCCAAATATTGCGACTGCCATAAACATCACCAAGCCAGCGCGGCGTTTGATACCGCGGATGCCTAAGTACAACCCCATTAGCAGTGCCCCCACCGCAATAGCGCTGCGAAGCGCGCCCAACCCTTCCGGGCCAACGTGCAGTACTTCCTGCGAATAGATGGGGAGCAGTGCTACGACGCCGCCCAATAGCACTGCAAACAGGTCCAGCGAAATGGCACCCAAGATAATCGGTTGGTGGCGGATATAGCGAATACCCGCCGTAAAGCGTTTAACGGCAGTGCTTTCCAGTGTTTTGGCCGCTTCTGCGTAGCGTATCGGCACGGGAAGCAGTAGCACTAATGCCACGACAAAACATCCTAAACATACGCTGTATGCAAGGCTACCACCGCCTAAACCATACAGAATGCCGCCTAACAGCGGTCCAGCAATCACGGCGATTTTCATAATGGAGCTATTCAAGGCAATCGCGGAGGCAAGCTGCGCGCGTGGCACAATATTGGGCAGTAGGCTTTGTAAAGCGGGGCCGGTAAACGCCCGTGCAGCACCAAACAGCGCCAATACTGCGTAATAGCCGCCTACATTGTGACTGCTGTTCAGCGATAGGGTGAGCAGCAGAGCGCTGCAGAGCCCTTGCACTAGCCAGCTAATTTGTAAAATGCGCTTGCGCGAGAAACGGTCAACGAAATCCCCCGCAGGAAGCAGCAGTAGCACCATGGGTAGAAATTGCGCTAAGCCTACATAGGCCAGGGCCATTGGGTCGCGGGTAATATCGTAAACCTGCCAGGCCACCACAATGGCTTGAATCTGCATGGCAAATACCGCAGCCAGACGAGAAAGCAGAAAGCTTAAGAAGCCTGATTGGCGGTGCAGCGGTAGTAAAGGTTCTGTTGTGTTAAAGGGCGCATCGGTAGAGGAGGTCATATCGTCGTCATGGTCAGCGAGTTTCACTAGCAAAGGGTTGAAGTAGGGCGGTTGCCACCCCATGTTAGTTAACACGCTATCAATAGAAAAGGATGTTAATGATGCAAAATGTAATGCCTAACCCCGGTTTCGGTACCTTTCGCCTGGAGGGCGATACGCTAAAGCAGAGCATTCACGCGGCGCTTGAGGCGGGGTATCGGCACATCGATACGGCACAGTTTTATGGTAATGAAGCGGAAGTGGGTGCAGCGATTCGTGACAGTGATGTTCACCGCAGCGATATTTTCCTCACTACCAAGGTGTGGTTTGACAACCTGGAACCTGCCACGCTTAAGTCCAGCGTAGATGAAAGTCTTCAGAAACTGGGTACAGGTTACGTTGATCTGCTGTTGATTCACTGGCCGTCGCCCAATAATGAAGTGCCGATGGCAGATTATTTGACGGCGCTTAAAGAAGTCAAAGCAGAAGGTAAAGCGCACCATATCGGTATTTCCAATTTCACCTGCGAACAGGTAGACGAAGCCATTAGTATTCTGGGTAAAGGTGAAATTCTGACCAACCAGATCGAAGTTCACCCTTTTCTTCAAAACCGTAAATTAGTTGATCACTGCGAGCAGCAAGGTATTCAGGTGACCGCCTTTATGCCATTGGCGGTGGGCAAAGTAATGGAAGATCCGACGCTTCAGAAAATTGCCGACACCCATGGCGTAACGCCTGCGCAAATTACCCTGGCCTGGATAAAACAGCGTAATATGATCACCATTCCTTCTTCCACGAAGGCACGTAATATTCAAAGCAATATTTCCGCTTTTGATTTAGTGCTAAGCGACAGCGAAATGGCAGATATTGCCATGTTGGATCGCCAAGAGCGTATCGCTAACCCCGACTTTGCGCCCGCGTGGGATGAGTAAACTGATTGAATAAGTAACTCGGAATATGCAAAACGTGGAACGCTAAAAGTTAATAGCTGTCCTAACGGATGCCTGCTTTTGGCAGGCATCCTTAAATTAGCGGAGAACATAATGAAACAGCGCAAGATTCAAGATAATGCGTTAAAAGCGCAGCTAAGAACGCCGATGTTTAAAATGCAGCAGCAAACCCCGAAAAAAGGCAAAGGTAGCTACTCCCGTAAGGTCCGTATTAATAAGCGGGGATATAACCAAGCCGCTTGAGCCAAGCGTTTTAGCTATATCTCTGCAACTTTCTAACGATAAAACGCCCCGCCCACTTCCTGTGGACGGGGCGTTGGCTATGCCAAGCTACTCCCGCAATGTGGACATTTTTCGTATGTGTCACGGATTTCAGCCTGATGGCGCTGGTTTGGCTCCTCTACACCGTGAATAGATACTAACTGGCCCTGTTCCCAACGTAGGCCAATATCTTTTAATAAGTGCGCGTCATGCAGGCGCGGATTTTCATACAGTCGACGCTGGGTGTGATGACGCTTTAAGACGCTAGTAGCTTACGGATAATGGTGGCGATTGCCATGGGGTCGGTCTCCTGGGTTAGGAGGCCGGGCAACATCGCGATCAGGGAGTATCAAAGGTAACGATAAAACACATGGCCGCGACACCTGCCGCGGCAAATTTTCTTACTCTATACCTGGCGCGCGACGACAATAAGCTGATACCGCATTATTCATAATGCGATGTAGCTTATTGATTCGTGTAACGCGGATTTGCCAGCGCATGAGAAGGTCTCGTTAATAAAAGAAAGCTGCCATTTAAAAAGCAGCTCTTATCTTTTAACCGATGTTTATTAGGGGCGTCAACTCTAGTTAGCCACTTGTTCTGCGTTGGTGGTTTGACAGGTATCCATCCGGTATCCCGATTGATACACGCTTCTTAGCCGCAGCCCGTGACGACCATCCAATTCCAGCTTACGACGTAAGCGGCTTACGTGCGTGTCCACCGTGCGTGTAGAAACATCACCTTTAATTCCCCATACCAGCTCCAATAAGTGAGCACGAGTGATGAGTTCACCTATTTTAGAAAAGAAAAGGGCGGCTAACCGATACTCACGTTCGGTTAAACCAACGGCATTGCCCGCCACACTGATGTAGTGTTCTTCAGTATGTAATTTAAACGTCTCGGGGCATGTTGCCACCGGATGAGGCGTTACATATCCTGCCCGCCGTCCTAGCGCACTAACTCGGGCAATAAACTCTTTTGGACGAAGAGGTTTGGCGAGGAAATCGTCTGCGCCCAGCTCGAGTGCTTTGACAATCTCGTCCTCTCCCTGACTGGCAGTGATAAACAAAATGGGCCCGCGCCAACCCTCATGCTGCCGCAAATGAGAAACTACATCCATGCCACAACTATCGGGAAGCCGCCAATCAATAATAAAAAAATCATACGTTTGCTCCTTTGCAGCACGCCGGAGCTCGCTTGAGCGTGTAAATAAAGACACTTGGTGCCCAGCGGTGGTAAGGCACGCTTCAATAAAGGCCTGTTGGTCGAGATCGTCTTCAAGTACGCCAATATGCATGGTGATTTCCCGTATTATCGTTTTATAAGCATCACACCCGCGGGAGCGGCAAACTCATACGTTAAGCTTAGTGGAAAAGAATGCGTTGACACAAAGGTTCACAGTTAACTTTTAAACGGCCGATATATACTGACCGCACTTTTAAACATAAATACTGAGGTGCGTCATGATAGTGCGTTATTTGTGTACATTCTTGGCGGCAAGCATTGCCGTAATGTCGACTTGCGCTGTTGCCTTAGAGCCACCTGAAGGCCGGGTGATATTAGTGGTGAGCGGCAAGGTAGGGCAGCCTAATGTGGGCGATGAAGTCCATTTTGATAAAGCAATGCTAGAGGCTTTAGTTCAGCATGAAACAATTACCCACACCCCCTGGTACGATGGAGCAGTGCGCTTCTCTGGGCCATTGGGGCGAGCCATATTGGAAGCCGCCGGGGCTGAGGGAGAAAGTATGCGCGTAGTGGCACTCAATGAGTATGCATCGACGATACCTGTCAGTGATTTTGAGAATTACGATGTGATTTTTGCTATGCAGGCGAACGGCCAAGCACTGCGTGTGCGTGATCAGGGACCACTATTCGTTATTTACCCCTTTGACCAGTACCCTGAGCTTTTGAACGAAGAGATTCTTATGCGCTCGGTGTGGCAGGTGGCGCGCATCGACGTTAAATAAAATAACCGGATAATTGCCATGCTGGCTTTATTGAAGTTCTATTTTTCCCGCAGTACGAGGGTCGCCACTTTCTCGGCGATCCTTTTTTTCTGTCAGCGCTAACCACCGGTGGGGTCATTTATAACCGTCAACATGCGCTGGAGAATCGATTGCTTGAAAACCTGCTTTGGGCCGGGTATCAGTTTGATCGTGAGGTACGTGAGTTTCGGTTAACATTGCTCGAAATAAGGTCTGATAACGCCACCGTTGACGACGTGCTACTGCGTTATGAAATTCTATTCAGTCGACAATCACTTTTTTTTCAAGGTGAGATCGGCAAAGTCGTGGCTAAACTTGAAGGCGTTGAGGAAGTCACTCGACAGAGTGAAGCATTAATTTTAGAAATGGAAGCGCTGCTGGAACCGCTCTGGGAAGACCCTTCTGAATTAAATAGCGCTTTAATAGCTACCCTCTTGCAGAGAGCGACAAGCCTTCAGCAGTTCACCGGCACTATCTTGATTGAAACCAATGCCCATGTTTCCCGCATGCGTAGCGAAGAGCGTCGGATATTGACGCACCTATATGGTTTGGTGTTACTGCTTATTACGCTACTCATGCTTTCCGGCGGTATGCTAGTCCGTGCGCTGATCTTGGAAGGGCGCTCAAGTATACGTAAAGCTCAGGCATTAGAGACTAAAGGACTACAGCTGAATGAGGCCGCTAAACAGGCTGACAAAGCCAGCTTAGCAAAATCAGAGTTTATGGCTGTTATGAGCCACGAAATTCGCACACCGTTAAATGGCGTAGTCGGTATGGCCGACTTGCTCAGCGAAGAGGTCAAAACTCCTAAAGCAGAGACATATTTAGCGGCGCTGAAGCGTAGCGCCGAAAGTCTGCGCGCGGTGATTAACGATATTCTTGATTACACCAAAATTGAGTCTGGGCGGCTTGATCTAGACTGCCAACCATTTGATCTTCACCAATGTATTGACGAACTATGTGAAAATTACATGCTCAGAGAGCCCAAGGCGAAGGTAGTCTTCAGTTATTCCATTGATCCATTATTGCCACGTTATGTCATTGGTGACATCGCACGGTTACGTCAGGTAATGATGAATTTAGTTAACAATGCGCTGAAATTTACTGTCGAGGGTTTTGTAAAATGCCATGTAAAACCAATAGACGACGATAATGTACTTTTTGAGGTACATGATACGGGTTGTGGTATCAATGAAGCTGATCAAACGCAGTTATTTTCAGCGTTTTCGCAGGTTGATACTTCGATCGCACGACGCCACGAAGGCACCGGTCTAGGGCTTGCAATATGTAAGCGGTTAGTAGAGGCAATGCAGGGTGAAATCGGCGTTAATAGTCAACAAGGTTTAGGTAGTCGTTTTTGGTTTAGGGTTCATCTGCCCAAAAGTGAACCAGTCACCGTTTACCTAACGGGTAAGAACCATCTTGGACTTGCTGAAAATCACCATATTTTAGTGGTTGAAGATAACCCGCTCAATCAAACGGTTGCTCAAGTCATGCTGGAGCGTCTTGGTCAACAGGTGACGATCGCAGAAAATGGGCAAGAAGCACTCGATCGGCTGGAAGTCGAGCATGACAGGTTTGATTTAGTGCTAATGGATATGCAGATGCCCGTGCTTGATGGAACTGAAACGACTCAGCGTTGGCGAGACTATGAAAAAAACCATAATCTACCCAAGTTGCCTATCGTAGCGATGACGGCGAATGTTATGTCTGAGCACCGCGAGCGCTGTATCAGTAGCGGTATGGACGATATGATACATAAACCCTTTACTCGGGATGAGCTATATCAGGTGATCTGTCGCTATTTATCGACCTCTAACGCTCATGAACATGTGGCTGCTGTCTCCGATGCTGAGAACCTCACTCCTTCGCTAGATACAGATGGCTTGGAACACATTCTTGATCAACGTATCTGTGCAGAGTTAAAAGACACATTTGAATCAGCGGCGTTAAATAATTTGCTGAGTACGTTTTTAAACCGGTTAAGCGAGCGAAATACTCGCCTTTATGCTCATTGGCGGCTAGATGAGCGCGAAGCTATATGTCGAGAGGCTCACTCGTTAAAAGGGGCTGCTTCCTCTTTAGGCTGTATTGCTATTGCAGAGCAGGCAAGTCAGTTAGAGCAAGCAGCTTTAAAAGTATCAATAGAGGAACTTGCCGTTTATATGGAACGCTTATCAGCACTACAAACAACTACACAACAAGCGTTGCAGCGAGCTAGCATGCTCTCTGTCTGATCGATCTTAGTCGTTTGTGAGCGCGCACATAACCAAGCATTAAGTGCACCAGCAGTTAATGGGCGAGAAATATAGTACCCTTGCCCAACATGGCAACCCGCTTCAACAAGCTGAGCGTACTGCGAAGCTGTTTCGATACCTTCGGCGACCACTGTAAGTCCAAGGCGTTTACCTAGATCGATAATCGATAACGTGATAGCAAGAGCATCTTTATCCTGATCCATCATTGAGACAAAACTACGGTCAATTTTGACCTCGCTAAACGGTAGACGATAGAGTTGAGTTAAAGACGAGTAACCAGTACCAAAATCATCTAACGCCAGTTGGCATCCGCGTTGTTGTAATGCTTTAAGTACATAACTAGCATAACCTAGGCATTCAACACCTGAAGATTCGGTAAGCTCTAAAGTAATATTGGAAAATGATGCACCGCTTTGCTGGGCAAGTTGATCAAGCTCTTCCACCACACCTTCTGCTTGAATAAAGGTCACCGGTATATTGATTGCGATATTTAGGTTCCATCCCAGTGACTGCCATAGCGCTTGCTGCTTAAAAGCCTGCTCAATGACGCATCGGGTTAAGGGAATCATTAACCCGCTTTGCTCAGAAAGAGGGATGAAACTATCGGGATAAAGTATTCCACGCTCAGGATCCTGCCAGCGCACTAACGCCTCTACTCCGATAACATGGCCTTGTTGAAGATCGATTTTAGGCTGATAGGCTAGAAATAGCTGATTATTAGAAATAGCATGTTCCAAATCATCTTTTGTAGGCGGCTTGGGGACACTCTTTAATGGCTCAAGGTATGATGTTAATTCGGTAAGCATTTTTGATTTAGGTAGAAAGCCAAGCATGTGAAAGCCCATTGCCTTACCAGCTGAGAGAGCAATGTCTGCCGCTTCCTGAGTGCAACTGCTAACAATCAAAATTGAAGCTTTTAACCTTAAATCATAGAGATAGTCTAAGATATCAAGGCCTGTAAATTCGACTAGACCAAGATCTAGCAAAATTAGCTCTGCGTTGAGAAGTGTAGGCTGCCGTGCCAGCTCACCCAGGCTGCCTGCTGTGACGACTTCATATCCCTGCTGACGCAGTAATATTTCACCCAGCAGCTGCACGTCAAGATCATCATCAATAATTAAAGCATTAGATAGCATCGTGGTTCCTTTGATGACCCATACTCGTTGTGATTTGTTATCAGAGAGACGGTGGTTCGAGATTAAAAATATTAAATTCAAGTGGTTAAATTCCTCGGGCCTTTGGAGGCCCAAGGAGTAGCAAAGTAGCGGTTGTTTAGAACGACTCCCATTCGGGTTGCTGGGAGCTCGCCAATCTACGGGGAGCAGCAGTCGTGGACTTATTCGCTTTGGTAATAAGTGCTGCTTTACCAAGGGTTTGTTGCTGGTTGGTATTACTGAGTTTGAATGCACCTACTAACACACCCAACCGGTTGGCTTGCTCACTTAGCTCCGCCGCAGCTGCGCTCGACTCTTCAACCATGGAAGCATTGTGCTGGGTCATGCTGTCTAGCTCGTTAACCGCGTCGTTGACTTGACCTATACCCACACTCTGCTCTTTGGCGCCCGCGCTAATGTCAGCAATCACGTTAGCCACACGCTCGATACTTTTTACCATCTCCTGCATGGTCACGCTGGTTTGCTTAACTTGGTCAACGCCGGATTTTGTGCGGCTCAGTGAAGTATTGATCAAGGTGGCAATATTTTTAGATGCATCACTGGAGCGGCTAGCCAAGATACGTACCTCTTGAGCAACCACCGCGAAACCACGGCCATGTTCGCCCGCTCTTGCCGCTTCTACAGAAGCATTTAGCGCGAGTATATTGGTTTGAAAAGCGATGCTATCAATCAGGCTGACGATGTTACTGATTTCAGATGACGAATCGTTAATGGTATCCATGGTCTGCTCAACGCTCTGCATGGAGTGCAACCCCTGCTGAGCGAGATCGCGGGTCGAGAGCGCCAACTGGTCAGCCTGCTGGGCTGAGTCAGAGGCATTGTTAACCACTGCAGCGATTTGTTCCATGGAGGCAGATGTTTGCTGTAAATTAGCAGCCGCTTGTTCAGTGCGGGCAGCAAGCTCCTGGCTACCTTTGGCAATCTCAGTCGAGGCATGCTGGAGACTGACTGTACTATTGCTAACTGACTGAAGCGTATCGTCTATGCGCTTAATAAAGGCATCGAACTGCTGCGCCAGTTCACCAATTTCATCACGCCGTTGGCTCTCAATTCGCGCTGTTAAATCACCATCACCTTCGGTGATCTCTTTAATACGGTCACTAATTTGACGAATGGCTCGGGACATCATCAATGGCCCTAATAGTGCAATCAGCGTTGCCGCAATAAAGATGATGATTGCAACAATAATAGTGGAGGTTTGCTGTACTTGGATTCTATCTACTACTGCTGATTCTGCTTGATTAGTGGCTGTCTCAATATTTATTCCAGACAAGTCATATATATCACGTAATACATTAAAGCGTTCTAAGGAGGTGCCAGCAAGCATGTTTACCGCCGCAGGAGTATCTCCACGTTGATGCAGTTCGAAAACTTGCTCTGCCTCTTGTCTCCAATCACTATAAAGTGTTTCAAAATTTACTAATTGAGCAGTTAACTCCGGGTAGTTCTGCATGAGTTGAGCATACAATCCCATGCGATCGTAGGCCTGCTGGGCATTCTCTTCAAACTCAGCGACTAATGCTGATGCTCGCTCGGTATTAGGGTCTGATAGCAAATATTCGATCTCTGCAACCCGTGCCTGGTACAGATCACGATCGCCGTTAAGGGTGGCTGAAGTAGCAGGAATATAGTTGGTGATAAACGTATCTAAACGATTTTTAACCATATTAACCAGCAGTGCATCGGTGACCACAATAACCAACAGTGCTAACGCAACGCTTATAAAGGCAATAGCATACTTTACTTTTATCTGATGAAGGCGGTTCATGCTTTCCACTCCTGTAGTGAGAAATTATGAGCGCACATTACCTTTAAAGTATTAGCATCGTCGAAGGATTTATGAGTTTCGTCACCTTTGTTCACTTTTCATTTTAATTAAGATGCTAACGAGTTATTTTTCTCTTTTTAGGAAGGTTTTTTATTTCCATCATTTGTACCCCTGAGCCTGAAGCTTAAACAATTTTGCGTAACGACCATTTGCCTTCAGCAGTTCTTCATGGGTACCACGTTCAATAATATGCCCCTGGTCTATTACCAAGATCAGGTCGGCGCTGCGCACTGTTGAGAAACGATGCGAGATCAAAATAGCCATCTTATCGCGGCTATGTTCGCGAAAGCGGGCGAAGACTTCTGCTTCAGCGGCAGCGTCCATTGCTGCTGTGGGTTCATCTAGCACTATGATATCGGCGTTTTTGCGCATATAAGCACGAGAAAGGGCAATCTTCTGCCACTGGCCACCGGAGAGCTCCTGGCCATCTTTAAACCAGCGACCAAGCTGGGTTTTGTAGCCGCTCGCCATGCGCGCAATAAAGTCATCCGCCATGCCGTGACGAGCGGCTTGCTGCCAGCGCTGCTCATCGTCGAAGGCATTAGTATCGCCAACACCCAGGTTTTCACCCACCTGTAGCTGATAGCGCACAAAATCCTGAAAGATCACCCCAGTGCGCTCACGTAGTGCCTGAGTGCTCCATTCGCGCAGGTCACTGCCGTCTAATAGAATCCGCCCCTGGGTAGGGTGATAGAGCCGCGTTAATAGTTTGATGAGCGTGGTCTTGCCTGAACCATTTTCGCCTACCAAGGCTAGGCTCTGCCCAGGGGAGAGGTGTAGCGAGATATTGTGCAGAACATCAGCGCCGCCAGGGTAGGAGAAGCTGACATTCTCGAAGCGCAGCCCATCCCCAGGTAATACGCCTTCAGTAAGTGTGCCGCTCGCCGCCTCCATAGGTTGCTCCAAGTACTCATAAAGATTGGAGAGGTAGAGGTTGTCTTCGTACATGCCGCTAATCGCGGTGAGGCTAGCAGAAAGCGCGGCTTGGCCCTGTTTGAAGACCATTAAGTACATTGTCATTTGGCCAAGTGTGAGTGCCCCCGCAATGGTTTCAATGACCACCCAGCCGTAGGCGGCGTAAAAGGTTAAGGTGCCAAGCAAACCGAGCAGAAACCCCCAGCTTTCCCGGCGTAACGTCAAACGACGATCTTCCACAAACAGCTGGGTAAAGATATCGCGGTAGCGCTTGAGAAAGAGCCCTTCAAGCCCAAACAGCTTGACCTCTTTAATGCTGTCTTCCCGCGCGAGTAATGTCTCTAAATAAATCTGCATACGGGTTTGCGGCGAGCGCCAGCGAAAGAGTCGAAAAGCGTCACCAGAGAATTTGGCTTCCGAGATAAATACCGGTAAAGCGCCAACCACTAAAATCAGCAGTGCCCAAGGGGAAAACTGCACCAGCAGCACCCCAAAGCTGCCTAGCGATATAGCATTTTGCAGCAGCCCAAACGTTTTATTTACCAGTGCCAACGGGCGGATAGAAGCTTCTCGCCGAGCCCGTGTAAGCTGATCGTAGAGCTCTGAATCCTCGAACTGGCTCAGTGACAGCGTGCCCGCTTTTTCCAGGATCATCACGTTTACTTTTTGCCCTAACAGCGCTCTTAACAGCGACTGCTGGGCCGAAAGACCGCGCTGGGCCAACGCGATTAAACCAATGATCAGCGCTTCTATGCCCACCAGCTTTAGTACGGGCGTGATGGAAGCCAGTAGGTTGGGATCAGAAGCCGTTTGGTGCGAATCCATCGCACTCACCACACCATCCACAATCAACTGGCCCACCCAGGCGGCCACCGCAGGCAGTACCCCTGCAACCAGCGTACACAGCGCTAATCCAAGCATCATCCAGCGAGAGGTTTCCCACACCAAGCCAAGCGCGCGACGGCTATAGCGAAACACGCCAAAAAAACCGCTTAGCGGCGAGGAGGAAGTGGTTTCAGAAGGGGGCATAAAAAGAAGGACGCTTACCGAGTAAAAAGGAGTGACATGATGCGGTGGTTAAACGTGGATAGCCAGCCCAACCGCCGGTTGCCTTCAACGGCAACGCGGCGGAGAGGTTTAGAAACGAAAGGGTTTACCAGGGCGTCAACTTACCAAGGAAGTACTGCCCCATCGGTGCGCGGCTCGGTGCCACCTTGCAGTACACCGGTTTTAGGGTCGCGCAGTATGATTTGACCTCGGCCAAAACTGATGGAATCGGCGACTTTGACGATGTCGTGGCCGCGGCGAGCCAGCGCCAGCGCTAAGTGGTTGGGAAAATCGGCTTCGACTTCGATGGTTTTGCCTTTGGTCCACTTCCAGCGCGGCATATCGAGCGCTGCTTGGGGGTTGAGTTGATCCTCAAGCATGGCCGTTACCACCTGCACATGACCCTGGGGCTGCATATAGCCACCCATGACGCCAAAGGGCCCAACGGCTTGGTTATCTTTAGTAATAAAGCCAGGGATGATGGTGTGGTAGGTGCGTTTGCCGGGCGCCAAGGCATTTGGATGCTGCGGGTCGAGGGAGAACGACCAGCCACGGTTCTGCAGGCTAATGCCAGTGCCGGGCACCACCATGCCCGAACCAAAGCCCTTAAAGTTGCTTTGAATCAGCGATACCATGTTGCCATCACTGTCAGCCGTTGCGAGATACACGGTGCCGCCTTTAATTGGGTTGCCGTGTACCGGATCGACCGCCTGTTCGCCAATCAGCGCTGCTCGCGACTTCAGATAGTCGTTGTCCAACATCTGATCAACAGTAGGGCGCATAGCGTCTAGATCGGTAACGTGTGCAAAACCATCGACGTAGGCCAGTTTGGTGGCTTCAATACGGCGGTGTAGCGTTTCAACTGGGTCGGAACCCGCTTCGCCTAAGTGCTCAAGCATACCCAGCGCTTGCAGCACAATCATGCCGCTGCCGTTGGGAGGGATTTCCCAAATATCATGGCCTTTATAGCGAACGCTAATCGGGTCGACCCACTCCGGCTGGTAAGCAGCCAGATCTTCCTTGCGTAACAGGCCGCCATGTTCACGGGAAAAAGCGTCGATGGCATCAGCCAGTTCACCTTCGTAAAACGCTTTGGCGTGAGTATCAGCAATCGCTTTTAGGCTTTTAGCATGACCTCCAGAGCGCCACAGCTCACCCGCCTCAGGGGCTCGACCTTCAGGTGCAAACGTATCAAACCAAGGTTTGAAAGACGCCTCGCTATACGCTGAATAAGTATTGAAAGCCTCCTTCCACATTTGATGAATAATCGGGGAAACGGGAAAGCCTTCATCGGCCAGCGCAATGGCAGGTGCTAGCAGTTCAGCGAATGGCAGCTTACCGAATCGCTCAGACAGCGCTGCCCATGCAGCTGGGGCTCCGGGTACTGTTACCGGTAGCATGCCGTGGTTTGGCACTGCGTCTTGGCCGAGTGCTTTCAGTGCTTCAATGGTCGCTGCTTGTGGAGCAGGGCCACTGGCATTAAGGCCATGCAGCTTGCCGTCGACCCACACAATAGCAAAGGCATCGCTGCCGATCCCATTAGAGGTTGGTTCAACCACCGTTAATGCGGCGGCGGTGGCAATGGCTGCATCAATCGCATTCCCCCCTTGCTGCAGTATGCTAATACCCACCTGCGCCGCTAATGGCTGTGAGGTGGCGACCATGCCACGTTTGCCGAAGGTGGCCATCCGGCGCGAGGCGCTGGGATAATAGAGTGCATCTTGTTGCATGCCAGAGTTCCTTTTGAACGGTGTTTTCAAATAACCGAGTGATGTCTTAAATATTTTCTTGCTGAGCGGCATTTTTTAATCGCTGAATTTTGCGATCCTGATAGAGCGAGAACAAAATCGAAGCGACGGCTAATGCCAGGAAAAGCGCGGAGAGAGGCCGAGTTAAAAACGTCAACCAGCTTTCGTTAAGCTCAAGGGCGCGGAATAGCTGGCGCTCAAGGTTGTCGCCCAGTACCACACCAAGGATCAGTGGCGTTAGGGGAACCTCCGCTTTCCACAGTAAGTAGCCGATGATGCCGAAGATAAACAGCACCCAAATATCAAACAGGTTGTTATTCAGGGCATAAGCGCCAATGGCACACAGCATCAGCACAACGGGAACGAGAATTTGCTGGGGGATCAACGATATTTTGGCGAACCAACGCACCAACAGCAGGTTGCAAAGCACCATGACTACCGCGCCGATCAGCAGGCTGGCATAAATAGCGCCCACCAATACGGGGTTTTGTTCGAACATCATTGGCCCTGGCGTAATGCCGTGCAGAATCAGTACCCCCATCATGATCGCCATGGGCAAATCGCCCGGTATGCCCAGTGCCAGCGTGGGCACGAAAGCACCGCCCGCTACAGCACTGTTAGAGGCTTCAGACGCGACAATACCGCTAGGTATACCCGTGCCAAATTTTTCCGGATGGCGGGAGAATTTTTTAGCTTGGTCGTAACTCAAAAAGTTGGCAACGGTGCCGCCGGTGCCAGGGAGAGCCCCCACTAAGCTACCAATCAGAGATGAGCGAAGGGTATTGAGCTTTTGCCCCGCCATATCTTTGAGTATTTGGCCGTAGGGGATCATTACATTGGTGTCAATTTTTTTGGCGTCGCTTTTCTCATCCTTTAGCTTTTCGATGTTTCCAAGTAGCTGTGAGAAGGCAAAGATACCAATCATGACGGGCAGGATTTCGAACCCAGAACCCATCGCAGGTAGGCCAAAGTCAAAGCGCAGGTTGCTGTTGCGGTCATAGCCAACAGTGGTGATCAGAAGGCCTAGCGCCGCGGCCATCAAGCCTTTTAGCAGGGCGCCACTAGAAAGTCCTGCTACCAGCGTCAGGGCGAAAACGATTAACGCGGTGATTTCCCAGGGGCGGAAATTCATGCTGAAACTGGCAATCAACGGGCCGAAAAATACCAGTACGGCCACGCTGATCAGCGTACCTAGAAACGACGATACGACGCCAATGCCCAAGGCGCGGCCAGGTTCGCCTTTCTGTGCCATTGGGTAGCCATCATAAACGGTGGTAATCGAGGAGGGTGTGCCGGGTATCCCTAGCATGACGCCAGACACAATACCGCCAGAGTACCCACCCACAAATACACCGACCATCAGCGAGACACCGCTTACCGGGTCCATGGCGAACGTGAAAGGGAAGACCACCAAGATGGCCATGGTGACGGTAAAACCAGGAATGCTTCCGCCCACAATCCCAAACAGTACGCCGATGACGATCAAGCCCAGAACCGATGGCGTGCCGACCTCAGCGAGCGCTTGGAGGAAAAAGTTGGTCATTATTTACTCCAGGTTAAGGCAGCCAAACATTCAGGCCATAGCGGAAAACGACAAATATCACGATAGCTAAAGTGCAGCTAAGGGTGAGATTAATCATCCATTTACGTCGCGTGTTGATGCCCATCAGTAGTGCAAGCGAAGCGACTAAAAAGCCTATGGTGGCTACGATATACCCCACCACTGGAAGTAACGCGGCATAAAGCCCAAATAGTAGAAACAGAGCGAGTATGGTGCGTCGGCTTTGAAACCACTCAGTAATAAGCTGTTTTGCGCCAGGCCGTTCAGGCACTTTTACCAATAAGGAACGCACCAAAATCAGCAGCGATAACAATCCAATCACGACTAACAAAATGCGTGGGAAAAGCGCTGACCCATAAGGTTGCCAACTGGTCGGCGGACGAATATCACCCGACTCCATCCACATGACAGCCACAATTAAGAGCAGCGCCAGCGCCAAGGCGCGGTCTTTAGTTAGCGTTAGCATATAAGCTCTCCGTAGCAGTCCTCTCGCTAGGTGATATAACCAGCGCTAGCGAGAGGGATGCCTCAACTGTCGAAATCAATATCATTGGCTGCTTCTGCTAGCCGTTCCTCATTCTCAACCAGGAACTCTCGATAATCTTCACCAGCGAGGAAGCGTGGAACCGAGCCGAATTCATTCTCTATGCGAGCAATAAGGTCTTCGTTCTGAAGCGCCTTTTCATAAGCATCAGCGATAATATCGATACGCTCCTGTGGGGTTCCTTCCGGCGCAAATAAGCCACGGCTGGTGGCGTTCACCATATCAATGCCCAATTCATTAAGAGTTGGAACGTCGTCTAAGCCATTTAAGCGCTCAGAGTGTGCAACACCGAGAGGGCGAAGGGTTTCGTTTGCGTAGAAGGAAGCACCCGATGGGATATTAGTGATGGTGAAGTCGATCTCTTCAGCCATCAGAGCAGAAACCTGCTCACCCGTATCCGCATAGCCAATTAAGCGAACATCATTGATGTCTATATCAATCGCTTCAAAGAGCTGCGCCCAGAAAAAATGATCCGTGGAGGTAGGAATCATGCTGAATCGAACGTCACCCGGATTCTCACGAATGTAGTCCGCCATGCCGCCAGCGTCCTCGACGGGGTGGCCTGGGTAAGTGGTGGGGATATTGACGGTTTGGGTCAGTAAGGCGACGGGTTCAAAGGCATCATAGGAGTAATCGACCATGCCCGCTAATTTGGAAAGCGCAATGGTGTCGTGGCTACCCAGTATGGTGTAACCATCTGGATCGGCATCTTTCACATTACGCGAGCCCAAGGTTGCACCTGCTCCCGCCATATTGACGGGAACAATGGATACCCCCAGATGCTTTTCGGCTTCCTGGGAAACCAAGCGGAAAATGATATCAGTGGCCCCACCGGGGCCGTAGGGAATGACCATCCGGATATCTTGGGTTGGGAATTCATCCGCCTGGATACTGGCAGTAAAACCACCTAATGTTAACGCGGCTATAGATGTCGCTAAAAACGTTGATTTCAGAGGAGTAATCATGTCTTTGCTCGCTTATGTAGTGATGCAAAATGGTATGAATCAGTTCTGGAAATCGATGTTTTCGGCAGCAGCGCTTAGCGCAGCTTCGTTTTCATCCAGGAACGCTTGATACTCATCGCCTGCCAGGAAGCGCACGACAGAGCCAAATTCATTCTCAATACGACTCTGCACTTCTTCATTTTCCAATGCATCGCCGTAAGCTTCGGCGATGGTGTCGATCACTTCCTGAGGTGTGCCTTTAGGAGCGAAAATGCCGCGACTGGTGGAGTGATCCATCTCGATGCCTTGCTCGCGCAGAGTGGCAACGTCGGGCATGCTTTCGAGACGTTCTGGATGAGCGATGCCGAGGGCGCGGAAGGTGCCATCTTCGAAAAACGCACCGCCGGATGGCAGGTTGAACATAGCGAAATCAACTTCTTCCGCCATTAGGGCCGATACCTGCTCACCGGTATCTGGGTAACCGACTAAGCGTACATCGGCCATATCGATGCCCGCTTCCTGGAAGAATTGTGCCCAGAAGAAGTGGTCAGTGGAGCTAGGGATCATGCTGAATCGCACTTGACCTGGGTTTTCGCTCACATAGTCAGCAATTTCGTCAGCGCTCTGCACAGGATGATTGGCATGCGCGGTTGGAATATTGATGGTTTGGGTGAGTAGCGCGATGGGCTCGAAGGCATCAAACGAGTAATCGACAGTGCCTGCTAGCTTGGAAAGCGCAATGGTGTCGTGGCTGCCAAGCAGGGTGTAGCCATCGGGATCAGCATCTTTCACGTTGCGTGATCCCAAGGTCGCCCCAGCGCCGGCCATATTGACGGGCACGATGGATTCGCCAAGGTTTTTTTCAGCCTCTTGGGAAATTAGCCGAAAAAGAATGTCGGTTGCGCCGCCCGGGCCGTAAGGAATGATCAAGCGGATATCCTGCTCAGGATAGTCAGCTTGAGCGGCGGTCGACATCGCCATGCCAGACGCAAGTCCGATAGCAGCGAGGGTAGTGCTTAAAGTGCGAGTGCTTAGAGTAAATTTTGAACGCGTCATTCTTCTACACCTTTATAGTTTAGGGGTGGTGTTGTGGGATGCCGCCAATACTGCAGCGGTGTGGTGAGCGCGTGGTCCCGTTATCGGGTTCTTGTTGTCCAGCACAATCGCCTTTTATTGCGATCGTGTGTCAGTGAGTGTTAGCCGAGAAACAGTCCTCCATAAATCAGAGCGCCCATGACGACAAACGCTGGGTGCGTTTTGAAGCGAATCAATGCGATAGCCGCGACTACGCCAATAATCACGGTATGGAGCGCGCCGCTAGTGTTAAGGCTTTCGAGTAGAAAGCCGAGGGTTAGCCAAGCCATCATCATGGCGATAACCGGGCGAACCCATTGGCTCATGCGCTTAACCCGGGGGGAATCGCGATGTCGATACAGCAGCCCAAGTGCGCCAAGCATCAAGAGTAAGGTCGGGATGACTGTGGCAGCCACCGCAATAAAGGCACCGCCAATGCCTGCCACTTCATAGCCAACATAGCCCGCCATTTTGGTGGCGATTGGGCTAGGCAGCGCATTACCCAAGGCTAAGGTTTCAGCAAACGTCTGCGCGGTCATCCAGCCATAACGACCAACAACTTCGGCTTCAATCAGTGGAATAATGGCCGGGCCGCCCCCATAACCGATAATATTCGGTATAAAAAAGGCTAAGAAGAGATCCCAATAGATCATGCCGTCCCCTCCGCTTTTTTAGTGCCCGACGGCTTAGAACCAGAGGGGCGCAGTAGAGCAGCAACAAGTATGGCGCCAATGACCCAGCCGGGATGAATGCCAAGCCAGTAGATAAGCCCGGCAGCAATAATGGCCATTACGACGCTTGCCAGCCAGCCAAGCGCAGCCTTTGATTTATCGAAAAAGTCCCAAGTGAGTTGTGCCATCATCACCATCACCACCGGCACTACTGCTTGGCCCATACCGCGAATCCATGCCACATCGCGATATCGGCTAAAAATGCCTAACATGACAATCATTGCCACAATCATTGGCAAGATAATGGCAATCACGGCAGCAATACAGCCGGTCACACCGCCCACGCGATAGCCAATGTAGCCTGGCATTTTGGTGGCAATAGGGCCGGGTAAGGTATTGCCGATCGCCAGCACGTCGGCAAACTCTTCATCGGTCAGCCAATGATGGCGAGTGACAACTTCGGCGCGCACCAGAGGAATCATGGCCGGGCCGCCACCGAAGCCAAAAATGCCGACGCGGAAAAAAGCCCAGAACAGCTGCCAGGAGACGCCGCGTGTTTTCATGAATGCGTATCCCACAAAGCTAATGAGGAGATCAGAAGCATACCTAAACCTTATTTATCGTTTGTAGGTTAAAAAAATCGATTATCTTGTCTAAAATAGAATATAGGTAGTGCCCGATCCGACGTCAACAGTGAAAAATTGAATGGACAGCGGAAGCTGAGATAAATAAAGGACATCTTTATGAATAATTTTTTACCTAATACAGCAACGCCAGTAGGTACTGCATCAAGCCGCGTATTTGATAACTTACGTAAGGATCTCGTCGGCGGGCGCTTTGTGGCGGGTGAAAAACTCGCTATCAATGCGCTTAAAGAGCGTTACCAAGTAGGCTTGAGCCCATTGCGAGAAGCGCTCAACAAATTGGCGGCCTATGGTTTATTAATCCAAGAAAATCAGCGCGGTTTTCGGGTGCCGAAGCTGTCGCGGGAAGAGCTTGATGATATTGCCCACATGCGCTTGGAGATGGAGGGGATGGCGTTAGAGCGGGCAATTGCTAACGGTGATTCGCTATGGGAAGCCGATTTATTAGCCGCTGCTCACCGTCTGAAACGAGCAGACATCACGCTGGATAAAGGCGAGGAGTGGGAGCATCTACATACTCAGTTTCACCGCACGTTAGTCGCTCCCTGTGGTTCAGTCTGGTTGTTACGTTTTATTGAACAGTTGCATGATCAGTTTGATCGCTATCGCCGCTTGGGGCCGAAAATGCCAACGATTCGTCAAGAGCTAGACGAGCAGCACCACCAACTCGTGGAGCTGGCGCTGAAGCGGGATGCTAAAGCGGCGCGCGAATTAATGGATGATCATATTCATAAATCCTATGAAGTTGCCCTGAAACGCTATCAAGAGCACGTATAGTTGCGAATGAACAGTTGGTAAACTCCCCCGCACAAAGCGTCGGCCATCGCCGACCTAACGATAATCGTGAGGGTGCTATGCACACAGATAACCAACACGCAGATTACCAAGTAGCTGCGCAAACGCTGAACTGGGTGCGCACCTTCATTGTGGCGCATGATATTTGCCCGTTTGCACAGCGGGAGCTGGAGCGTGAATCGATTCGCGTGGAAGTAGTGCGCTCTAAAAAAATCGAAGTAGCGCTCGAGGAACTGATGGTGGAAGTGCAGTGGTTAGATGAGCACCCCGAAACAGAAACCACGCTGCTGGTGTTCCCGACGCTGTTCAAAAGCTTTGATCACTACTTGGATTTTGTCGAGCTTGCAGAAAGTATCTTGGTCGATCAGGGCTATGAAGGTGTTTATCAGTTAGCCACTTTTCACCCAGATTACTGCTTTGAAGATGCTGAGCCCGATGATGCTTCAAACTATACCAACCGCTCCCCCTACGCTATGGTGCATCTGTTACGCGAAGAGAGTGTCGAAAAAGCGATCGCGTTTTACGGCGACACTGACGCTATTCCCGAGCGCAATATTGCCAAGTTAACCGCAATGGGTAGCGATGCCGCTGAACAAGAGCTTCAGCGTTGTTTTGATTAGAACGAATGAATCACGAGTTGATGTTTGCCTTTCGCTTTAGCCGCATACAGGACATCGTCAGCGAGTTGCAACACGGTGTTGATATGATGCCCGTGGTGAGGCCACCATGCGGCCCCTAAACTGCTTCCAACGCATGCCTGCTCGTTGTCAGGAAGTAAAACGGGTTGATCGATGGAGCTCAGTAAGCGTCTGCTAATTTCATGGGTGAGCATTTCCAAATGCTCTTCCTTGGTTTTAAGCACCATAACGAACTCATCACCGCCCAATCGGGCGACTACATCGCCGCTGCGTAACGCACTTTTTAATCGCTGGGTGATTTCAATCAATAGTAGGTCGCCCGCGTGATGGCCTAATTCATCGTTGACCTGCTTAAAACCATCTAAATCAATACAAATGACGGCCATGCTTTGTTGGTTTCTTTCCGCCTCTGGTATCGCAAGCTGTAGGTACTGATTCAAAAACGCACGATTGGGCAGGCCCGTTAACGGGTCGGTGTTGGCTAAATCTTCTAAGCGGTTGATAGTCCTGTGTTGATCTAACAACCGGGTGACCATATTGCGCATAGAGGTTGAAAGGTCTTTAAGTTCAGGGGAACCACTTTCCAGTGGAATGCTATCGGCGTGTTCGCCATCCTGTATTTTGTCGGCGGCTTTCGCTAAGCGGGTGAGCGGGGCGACAAGGCGCGATGCAGTGACCCACCCAATGATCGCAAATAGCAACGCTAATAAGACCCCCCATACCCATAATGGCGGCTTGCAGTTGTTCGATGGGCGCAAGGGCGGAAGCTATTGGTTTACGGCTCACCGCTATCCAGTCCAATCCAGGAAAGTCTTCAAACCCGCTGCTACGCGCGTAGCCTGTCATGAAACGCTCCCCATTGGGCCACGTTTCAATGGCCCATTGGGGTGATGTGTTGGAAGGGGCAGGTATATTTTTCAGGCTGTCTAATGACTCGCCAATAAGCGCCGCAGGCCCTAGCAGCACCGTGCCGTTAGCAGATAGTAACAGCATCTCAGTATTATGCCGCTGGTTGGTAGGCGCTAGCATGGATTGCTGAATGTACTCTGCCCACTGCCAACTTAAATGGACTGCCAACACTCCCTGTAGCTGCTCGTTGCGGTCATACACAGGGGTGGCAATATCGACAAACTGAAGCGCCTCGCCGCTGGGATTGGGCAGTAATTGAGCCAGCATTACCGCCTCATGAACATCACCCACCCAGAGTGCTTCGCGGCCCTCCATAAATACAGGGCGCTGTGCTATTGAAACCCCTTCTAGAATCCCACCCGTAGCCGCTTGAACAACACCTTCTGGGTCAGTGAAACCGATCCACGACACAACATTATGGTTACTCTGTAGTAGCTCCAGCTGTTCACGCAGCAGGCTAGTATCAGCGTCGTTTGTGAAGGCTTGAATACCCAGTAACAGCTTCACTTCCTTAATGCGCGAGTCCATGCTGCGATCTAACTTATCCACCATTTGATACGCGGCTTCAGACGCCGCAGTGCCAATAGTGGCTTCCATTTGCTGTGCGGATTTTCGGGAGGCCACCCAGCCCAGAAGTAGTGTCGTGGCAAACACCAAGGCGGCAATTAGGGCGATAAAGCGCGAGCGCAGCGAGAAGCGTGAGAAAAAAGAGGGATGGGAGGACATGATTTGCCGTTAGTAAAAAGGATAATTGCTTAATTGTGTATTGTCGTTAGGAGGGCAAACGTACCGTATTTTTTAAAAATTTGCATTTTTATAAAGGCTATTTTTTATTCACGGTAGTGGCTTGTAAAAGAATTAGGCCAGCATGGCTGACCTAATAAAGAAGCTAAAACGCTTCCCAGTCCGGAGCAGCGGTTGGGCGTTTATGGGTATAGGGTTTGGTTGGATAAGAGCTATTAGCCGTAACAGAGTGCAGAGAAGCAAGTGCGGGAGTTGCCTCCCCACTACGGGTAGCGGCGCGTTTGAGTTTAAAAGTCGTTACTAATTCTGCCAGGCGTGTGGCTTCATCTTGCAAGGAAGCTGAAGCGGTACTGGTCTCTTCTACCAACGATACGTTTTCCTGGGTGGCTGAGTCCATCTGGGAAACCGCTGTTCTGAATTGGCTAATGCCTGACTCCTGCTCTTTCGCAGCGAGCGCTAGTTCTTGCATCATCTCTGTGACTTTACAAATGGCTTCATTGATTTCTGCCATATCATGGCCATTTTTTGCTGCCTGCTCGGCTCCTAAGACGATGCGCTGTGAGATATCCTCAATCATCGTGCGGATTTCTTTCGATGAGGTAGACGTTTTGGTGGCTAGCGAGCGTACTTCACTGGCTACCACTGCAAACCCTCTACCATGCTCACCTGCCCGGGCAGCTTCCACCGATGCATTCAATGCCAGGATATTGGTTTGAAAGGCGATTGAATCGATGACTTGAACGATGTCGTGTACTTTATGGGAGGTTTCTTCCAGCTCACGCATTAACATGCTGGTACGCTCTGATGCCTGTTGGCCATTATTCGCTTGCTGTGCTGCATCTTGGGTGAGTTCCTGTGCTTGACCGGCAGTGTCAGCGTTTTGGCGTACAATGGATGAGATTTCATCCATGCTCGCGGCGGTATGCTGAAGCGCTGCTGCCTGTTCTTCCGTCCGTGATGCTAAGTCCTCACTACCGCTAGCAATTTGCTTAGAGCTACTGGCCACGGCTTCACTGCTCTGGTTTAACGTGCCAATCATATCCTCCAAGCGCTCTTGCATATCGTCCATCGCGCTGTATAAACGACCAATTTCGTTTCTGCCACGGTTTTCTATGGAGCTGGTTAGGTCTCCCTTGGCGATGTTTTCACAAATTTGCACAGCACGCTGGAGCGGGGAAATAAGCTGCCGGTTAATGATTGTTTGCATAACGGCATAGATGATCAATGCAAGCGCTATAAGCACGCCGACGGTAATGCCGAGTATTTGGCTATCCCTTGAGGTTTTCTGAGTAACTTCTTCACCACGCTCCAATGCATAGCGATTAAAGTTACCTATGGCATCCCCAAAAGTTAAAATTGTTGTCAATATTATCTTTAAAATTAATAAGTTCGCGGTAATCGCCGGCCTGTAGGTCTTGCCTGAACTGAGTATTGGTAATGGCTGAGTAAGCGGTGTTGATGGCCTCCAAATAGGCATAACGCTCCATCTCGGGCGTGGTTTCTACCCTATTGAGTGCCTCCATTCGCGTATCAGCAACGGCTAGGCTCTCTATCGCAAAACCAAGTGCATCAGCCGCTCTCTCCTCTGAGCCATTTGCATAATATTGTGCGAGCCGCTCAAGCCTAACGCGCATCTCCATGAGGTTCGCTTCGGCACGGGCAGCGGCGCTAGATTGCTGAGCGCTGATTTGATTGATTTCATCAAGGTGCAAGGCTGCTTCTCGCTCCCCTAGGTAACCAAGCAGGCCAACGCCTGTCAGCATTATCAGAAGCGAAATTAACGCACCCGTAATCAGGGTTTTTACTGATATTTTTTGCATATACATCCCTTTAAAGCCTCAACGCCTTTATTGGCGTTAATGCGGGTATTAAAGGGTAACAATGGATTGCTGATGGTATTTGCAAGATAATTGACAGCTGCGCTATTTTTTTAAACGTTTGTTTTTAATATAATATATAGGCTTTTAAGAAAACTGTTTTATTATGTTTCTTATGTAAAATTGGCGTTACTAGGGCGGGTTAAGATGTTGTGAGTTTGTTTTTTTGTAAGTTGTTAGTGCTTCTTGGTTGTAAGGGTTTTTACCTATGCTTGATTTTGCCTTTTGTAGCGTTGAAAAAGGCAGGCGATGAAGCCTGCTTATGATTAGGGCTTCAGTTTAATTAAAGCGCTTTATACATCACATAAGTATCGACAAAGCCCAGGCGTGCATGGCGGTAGGCGTTAGGCACGGTACCCACGATGCTAAACCCAAGCTTTTGCCATAAGGCGACGGCGACTTCATTGGTGGCCACTACGGCATTGTACTGCATGGCTAGAAAACCTAGCTCGCGAGCCCGCTGCTGGGAATGTTCGCACATGGCACGTGCTACGCCTTTCCCGCGTGCGGCGGGCGTTACCATATAGCCACAATTGCAGATATGGTCGCCGGGGCCTGCCGCATTGGCTTTTAAGTAGTAGGCGCCCAGCACTTGGCCATTTTCATCTTTGGCCACCACGCTGGCGTTAGGCGATTTACACCAGAGCTGCTGGGCCGCTTCAAAGCTGATATTTGGATCAAACGCATAGGTCTCTTGCGCTGTGACAATCGCTTGGAAGGTTGGCCAAAAAGCAGCAAAGTCGTCATCCGTTACTGTAGAAAACGCGAGTGCACTCATAAGTGTCCTTTACAGCGAAGCGATTAACGAGCGACTTCTGCCACAATTTCGTAGCTGCGTAGCCGATCAGAATGATTATAAAAATCGCTGTTAATCATTAGCTCATCCGCACCAGTGCGTGCCTGGAACTCCTCAAGCTCTGCTTTGACTGTTTCTGGTCCGCCAATAATAGCGGCCCCTAAAAATTGGCTGACCTGAGCCTGTTCAACGGGTGACCAATCGAGTTGTTCAACCGGCGGCTGTGACTGTGTTGGCTTGCCGCGAATAAGATTGAGGAATTTCTGCTGTGCGGTCGTGGCTAGGTAGTGCGCCATCGCATCGCTTTCAGCCGCCATCACGGGCAGACCGACCATGGCGTGGGGCTTATCTAGGTGTTTAGAAGGGCGGAAGTTGTCACGGTATAAGCGCAGCGCCTCAAATAAATAGCCCGGCGCAAACTGCGCTGCAAATGCAAAGGGCAAGCCTAGTTTTGCTGCCAGCTGCGCGCTATAGCCGCTGGAACCCAGTAGCCAAATAGGCACATGGGTACCTTGACCAGGGACGGCTTTTACCCGCTGCTGAGGGTCGGCATCCTCTAAGTAGCTGCTAAGCTCATTAAGCAGTTGAGGGAAGTCATCTACGCCAGCGTGGGCGTTGCGGCGCATGGCCTGCATCGTGGCGCCATCTGAGCCGGGAGCGCGACCCAAACCCAGGTCAATACGGCCGGGATAAAGTGTTTCCAGCGTGCCGAACTGCTCGGCAATCACTAGCGGTGGATGGTTAGGCAGCATTATGCCGCCACTGCCCACACGTATCGTCGACGTTTGCCCAGCGACATGACCGATCAGCACCGCTGTAGCAGCGCTTGCGATGCCAGCAATGTTGTGATGCTCGGCCAGCCAGTAACGGGTATAGCCTAGCCGCTCGGTTAATTGCGCAAGCTCAACGCTGTCGCGAAAAAGTCTCAGCGGCGCTGCCGCCCTGGCGTATAGGGGCCAGATCAAGAACGGAAAGCGCCGTGGAAGCGAGTTGGCTCATGGTTCACCTGCAAGTTAATACGTGGGCGCTATAGTGAAAAATTATTTAGCGCGCTTGGTAATTACACGTTATGCGGTCAGTGCAGATGAATTGCAAGGTGTCAGCCATGCAGATATTGGCGGTGTAAGCGTGGAATGATGGTTTTACTCTAAGGGCGGGGTGGGGCGGATAAGAATTTCATTAACGTCGACATGGGCAGGCTGTGAAAGCGCATAAACCACCGCATTGGCGATGTCGCGGTCTTCTAGCGCATGCTCGGGTGGTTCATCAAAGAAGGGCGTGTCGACCATTCCTGGCTCTATTAGCGTCACACGCATGCCGGTGCCACGTAGTTCTTCGCGCAGGTTATAGCCAATTCCGGTGACCGCCCACTTAGTGGCGCTATACATTGATCCAGGGATCGTCGTGCGACCTGCTGCGGAGCCGGTAAGTAACACATGACCTTTGCTACGCTTTAAGGCGGGTAAGCAGGCTTGAATAGTGAGGCCAACGCCATAAATGTTGGTCAGAATCATCTCACGCCATGCTTCATGGTCAGCACTACTAAACCCACCGGGCGAGCCACCACGACCAGCGTTGGCAAAGATGGCATCAAGGCGACCAAAGGTTTCAAGTGCCTGTTCAACCATTGCCTGCTGCTGCTCTAAATGGGTCACGTCAAGCTCGCAGGTTAATACGTTTTCCGGCCCCAGCTCTTGAGAAAGGGCGGTGAGTTTTCGTTTGAACGAGCGGCCAATACCAGTTTGTAACCTTCGCGCGAGGCTGCTCGGGCTGTAGCTGCGCCGATACCGCTGGATGCGCCAGTAATCAATAGCACCCTGTTATTCATGGTGTGCACTCCTTGCTCGCTGAATTAGGTAAGCCTTTAGCATGGCTAAGGTGATGGCATCCTGCAAACATACACCTAACTTACGCGTTAAGGCTCTGCTAATTTACCGCGAGCGGAAGTGGCCATCTTCTTTGCGCTGTAGCATCGCTGAGAGGTCCAAAATTGCTTGGGCCATATCCGCCATGCTTTTGCTTTGATCCATCGAGGTTTTACGCAGGAACCGGTAGGCCTCTTCTTCGCTCATATCCTGATGGGCCATAATAAGGCCCTTGGCACGTTCGATGAGTTTGCGTTCGCGGAGTGCTTTGCGGGTATTTTCAAGCTCATCGCTAAGGCCTTGTAAGCGGCTTGCTTGCGCCTGGGTCAGCTCAATCAGCGAGCGCCCCAGCGGCGAGGTTAGAGCGTTAGCGGTCAGGTCTCCTAATGGTTGCCCATCATTAAGCGCCAGTAGTTGTTCGCACGGGGCAGGTGCATAGGTGAAAGGCTGCGTTTTAGCTTTCTCTAAAGCATCCTCTGCCTGAGCGATTTTACGATGGCAAAGTACGCTCAGCTGTGAGATTAGCGAATCTTCAACCATTTTCATTGAGTCGATACGCAGGGTGGTCAGTTCGTACCAGGTTTCACCCAGCTTATCAGGTGCCTCTTTGGGCGGTGATTGCGTTGCCTGCGAGCGCTGGCAAGCGATATCGCGCAGGTGGCAAATGCCCGATAGCGTGCGCGGTGAAAGCTCTTTTTGCCACGCCTGCTGCGCTTCGGGTGTTGCAAACTCTACAAAGGTGTCAAAGCAGCGCTGTTGATCTGTCATTAGCTGGTTTAACAGGGCTCGGTGGGGCTCGTCGAAGTGGCCATGGGTAAAGCCAAAGGCGCCACAGGCACGCTCCTGGCCAGCCAGCTCTTTGCCCTGCATTAAGTGGAAAATGGCGACCAGCGTGCGCGTAATGTCGGGATCAATAGAGGTGTCAGCCGCTTCAAATACAATGGCCAGCAGCCCGCTGGTCAATTGATTGAACGCTTGAGTTGCCGCGTCGGGGGAGATGGCAAAGGTATCAATGGCCCGGCGCAGCGTGCCTAGTTCATCGAGTGCATACCAAACGGCGGCAATTCGGCGCAGTAGGCGGGCGGCTGCTTGAGGGCGGGCCTCTTGGCTGAGCGCTTCCAAGCGTTGGCGCATTAACGTCTCTGCCTGCTGACTGTTTTGCCGATAAGTGTCGCGGCGAGTTTTGAAGCGCTGTCCTTGAGAGGCGAGGTATATCGTCGATGCTCCCCGTTCACGCTGGAGCATATGAATAAAGTGGCTAATGTCTCCGACGATATCGGCGGTGGTGGCTAAGTGGGTAAGGTTGTCGATATCGCAACGGATGGCGGTTAGAAGCAGTTGCTGCGCTGAGGACATAGAAATTTCCTTGGGTGACTCGCCGCCTAAAATGAACACTCCCGCTCTGCTGATTAGCTGGAGGGGAGTGATTGAAGTGTACTGGAAAGCACTTAACGCAACGACAGTGCGCCAGCGCCTACGTCATTACCAACGGCATCACGGTAGGCTTCGGCCTCTTCGGCTTCGGTAGCATCGCTAAAGCGCACCAGCAACACGCAGGAGGCCAAAATCAGCACCGTAAGACCTAAATAGAACAGCCCTTGTTGATAGGTAAGGCTTTCGCTGCGGAACAAAAAGGCTGCGCCTACTGCGCCCACATTACCGCCAGCGCCAACAATACCAGCAACTGCCCCTAACGCTTTTTTATTGATAAAGGGGACAACGCCATAGGTAGCCCCTTCCGCCATCTGCACAAAGAGGCTGAATACCAGCATGATGCCAATCGCGAGGCTTAGTACGTGCATTTGTGAGAACGCCACCAGGGCAATCCCTTCGCAAATCAAGGCAATAAACAGCCAGCGAACGCGTCCTTTCAAGCCGCCTTGTTTGGCAAACAGATCCGAGAAAACGCCCCCCAGGGTACGCGCAAAAATATTCATGAGCCCGAATAAGCCAGCGATTAGGCCCGCGGTAGCCAGGGTGAGATCGAATTTATCAAAGAAGTAGATGGCCGCGATATTGTTAATGGTCAGCTCTACGCCAAAGCAGAGGCCGTATACAACGAACAGTGCCCAAACGCGAATATCCTTGGCGGCGGCCAGAAAACTCTGCTTTGCGCCGTTTTCACCTGTGGCCTCAGGTAACTCGCCGCGTGCGCGCAGCTCGCTGAAATTGCCGTTGGGTGCATCCTGCGTGAAGAACCAGTAGCCAATACCGGTAAAGAGCATCACGACGCCAGGCACCATCATCGCCAAGCGCCAGCCAAAGGCTTCGTTTACGCCCAGCATCAACATGCCTGAGAAGATCAGCGGCATCAGGATTTGTGTGGTACCACCGCCTAAATTACCCCAGCCTGCGCTGGTAGCGTTGGCAGTGCCGACCACATTGGGGGCAAACATCATCGAGGTGTGGTACTGGGTTATAACGAAGGAGGCGCCGATAGCGCCAATGGCTAAGCGCGCCAGGAGAAAGGTTTCAAAGCTATTGGCCAAACCAATGCCCATTACGGGAATAGCGCCTAATAGCAGCAGGACAGTGTAGGTTTTACGCGGCCCGATGCGGTCGCACAGTACGCCAATGGCAAGGCGCACAATCACGGTAATCGCTACCGACGCGATAATGGTATTGCCGATTTGTGTTTGCGTCAGTGAAAGATCTTCGCGAACGATCGCCATGAGGGGGGCGATACCAAACCAGCCAAAAAAACAGATATGAAACGCGAACCACGAGAAGTGGAATGCGCGCATTTGCGGTGTAGAGAAGTTGAGTAGTCGAATGCGGTTGGCTTTATTGCGTATGTCCATGGGATGGCCTCACGGGGCATAAAACGAGTTGATCGCAACGCAGCGCAAAAAATGAGCGCCGCGCAAACAATTGACGAGAACATGCCTTCATCATTGAAGGTCAGGCTCGACGCACTCGTACCCAGTTGGGCCTGGTCCACGCCTACCACCACTGATAGGAGTTATGCAGGTAATTTGCCAGTTGGATGTTTAATTTTAAAATCATAATCTTAATTTATTTATTTGGTTTTTTTGAGTGAAGGTAGGCCGCGAGCATGCTGCATAATTGGGCATGCTGTTCATGCTCTGCGGCATGTTGGTGCTAAAGAGATATACTCATTAAGCATTCGATTGTTATCGCTGTTCGCATAACCCGCGCTGACGCTGGGCGTTACTCATGAAGATAGACAGCGTCAATATCGAGGGAGGAGTATTCGCCAAGTGCATCGAAATGTTCCCCTAGCCAGCGTTCAGCTGCGGCTTGGCCTTGCTCAAAAAGATGGCATAAAAATGGCCACTCTGAATTGGATTTACTGGAGACAGAAAGCCCCTCTAGGGCCAGCTCCCCGCTAATGCGGTGAAAAAGTGCCTGCTGGTAGCAGTTTTCTATACCCTGCTCATCGAGCGCGTGCTTAAGCAGCGCGATCATACGGATCTCTTTAATCAGCGCTGAATTAAAGGTGATCTCATTAAGCCGGTTCATAATCGCTGATGCCGAGGTAGGGACTTCATCTCGGCTGATGGGATTAATTTGTACCAGCAGAATATCTCTTGCGCTGCACTCTTCCATGAGAGGGAACAGCGCGGGATTGCCCATATAGCCGCCGTCCCAATAGGCCTCGCCGTCAATTTCCACCGCTTGGAACATAAATGGTAAGCAAGCTGAGGCCATCACCGCGTCAACACTCATCTCTTCACGGCGGAACACGCGCTGCTTCCCCGTCCGCACGTTAGTGGCTGTTACAAACAGCTTAAGCTGTTGGCATTGTCGTACCCGCTCAAAATCAATGTGGTTGGCGACGATATCGCGTAACGGATTGATGTTAAGCGGGTTGAGTTGATACGGCGAAGCCACTCGGCTTATCAGGTCCATGGCAATAAAACCGGGCGAGTTATCCAGACTCCAGTTGCCAGTCAGTATATCCATGGGTGAGCGTCGGATGGGGCTTGCCATGCCTGCCCGGCTGACGGCTTGCCAAAAGTCGTGGAGTGCTTGTCGTGCAGTGTCTTTATCGCCCCGTGTCAGCGCATCTGCCATCACCACACCGTTCATTGCCCCTGCGCTGGTGCCACTGATGCCTTCAATTTCAATGCGATCATCCGCTAAAAGGCGATCAATCACGCCCCAGGTATAGGCTCCATGGGCGCCGCCGCCTTGTAACGCGAGGTCTAGCTTTTTGACCTGTGCCATATGCTGTTTCCCATTGCGACTGGTGAGGAAAGTAGTTTCACTGAAACCAGCATGGCATAGGCAGGCAGAGAAGACGAAAGGCTATTTAGCAGACAGCTAAGCGGTGAGCGCTCAAGGTGACCCCGCTAAGGGTGAGTGGAGGCTGGTCGAGTAGGGCGCCTCAAACATGGCGTGTTCCATCAGGTTGTCCAACTGAAGGGCTAGCTGCTGGCTGGCTTCTTCCATGACGCCTAATGCAGCCAACTGCCCGTTGCGGTCGCCTAAGCGGGCAAATTTAAGCGCTTCAGCGCCGCTTTCGTGCATGCGGCGATGCGGCGCGGTTAAGGCTCGATAAGCTTCGGTGCGCGCATAGCGCTGGTAACCTTCGCCCTGGTAGTGCCAGCGGCCTAGGCGGCATTGATGATGGTCTTCCAGCGGTGCATCCGTGTTTGCAGATAATAACTGCTTATAAAGGCGACATTTCCACACCGCATGATCAAGCTTCGCCGAGTGCAAAAATGCAGCCGTGGCGTTGTGGTGAATGACCTTATGCATATGCTGGGCTTGATCAGCGAGCTTATGTACTGCTTGCTTGGCAGCATGCGCCGTGAGGGCAGTTTCATCATCGGACTGGCGTTTTTTTCACTGCCGCTTGCGAGTGGGCTCTTACTTGACTATTCATCTGCTCCATCAGTTGGCTTAGCTGATGGCTTAGTTGGTGCATATTTAGCGCTAGGCGGTGAACGTCATCGGCGATGGCTGCTAATCCTGGCGAGGGTTGGCTCGCAGAATCGGCGCTTTCAAGCAGGCCTTGGCTATGGGCTGTTTCGAGCGCTGTGCTAACCGCTAACGATTGCGCGTGGCCAGCATTGCGAGCAAGCGCTACCTGCAGCTGGCTGAGAGCGTGCAGCGTTTTAGCGAGGACTAACGGCGAGATGGGTAGCGCTTCGGTATGCTCAGGATCCTGGCAACGCTGATCAACCGTATTAACCGCTTGCTCAGCGGCGGCAATCAGATTAAACGTCTCCGTGAGGGTGGCACGCTCACCGGCAAGCTGGTCAGCGTACTCTTGAATGCCGAGATTAAGCGAGGCCAGCATATCCGCTCCTCTCGCTTGCAGCATGCCAATGGATTGCGACGGTTTCATCAGGCTCAACAGTCGGGAGCTTGGGGAAGGCGTGGCGGCTTCAAGCTGATCGCGCAACTCTGCGACTTCCTGCTCTAGGCGGCGAATTTTTTGGTACGGATGCATAAAGGTGAACATGGCGGAGACACCTACGGCAGATAGCAAAACTTTGTGTTAATTTGTCACGAAGTATTGCAGAGGGTTCCCTGGTACGCCTGATTTAGCTGCTTTAAATGATGAAATTCAGCTGTTGTTTGCTTTCGAGAATGAAGTTGTTAACGTTTTTCTTATTAAGAGTCTGGATAACATCAGCGTCGAGCAAGCTGCGCAGCGGCGGCTGTGCAGCCTAAAAACGCTGAAGTAGCAAGCCATTCGGCATCGGGATAATAAGCGAACAAATATTGATCTTCCTTGAGGCTATCGATCAGCGGATAAGTAACGTCTTCTCGCACCGCTGGGCAACCATGGCTGCGCCCGAGTCTGCCCGTTTGAGTGATGAACGCGTCGCTCACATAGTCGGCCCCATGAATCACAATGGCACGCTCATACGCCAAGTCATTTACGTTAGGCTCAAGCCCCTCCAGACGCAGTGAGTAACCGTTGCGCCCATAATAGCTATTCATGGTGCGAAATAAGCCAATGCTGGACTGATGGCTGTCGGGCGTATTTGAAAACGTCTCTGCTTGTGCATCTCCTGACCCCTGACCGTGTGAGACCAGCTCTTCAAAGAGTAGCTTATGTTGGCGCAAATCAAATACCCATAGGCGTGGCTCGGTAGACGGCAGTGAATAATCGATCACCGCGAGGCGCTCGGCATTCGGCTCGGCACAGTTAAGCGCCAGGGCGGCTAAGCGCAGAGCGTCCGGGGTGGCCTGAGGAGCTAGCTGCTGTAATTGATGCTGTAAAGGCAGTACGCCGGGGGGCGGCGTTGAAGCAACTTGGGCAAAGAAGCTGGCGGCGTAAAGGGGCAATGTAAATAATAGTAAAGGCAGGGAAAATAGTAACGTGGCAAGATTAAATCGAAGAGCCATATAAATCGATCCCGCTAACAATATCAGTCATGATAGTGAGTGGCCGACGCCGATAAAAGCTAATATAAATAAGCGCTGGCCGGCTGGTGTGGAAGTCTATAGTAACGCAAGGAGAGGGCGATGAATCAGATACAGCCGTTACGACACTGGGCAATAGGCGTTGCCCTGTGTCTAACGTTTACCCACGGCCCTTTAGGCATAAGCAATGTATATGCGGATTCACTCCCATTGCAACAGGCGTTGGGCCAACAGTTAAACGTTACAGAGGTGCTTCGCCTGCCCATTGATGAGTTTTATCAACTGCGTGATGGCCAGCCGGCTTGGCAAGCAGCTGTCGCGGTTGAGTCTTTGGTCGCGGCGCTAAACAGCTTGGAAAACGATGGCTTGGTGCCGGAAGATTATCATGCCGACACCTTGCTTGATGAATTTCAGCGCAGCCAAGCAAACGATGATTTAGCGAAAGCGACGTTCGATATTAAGGCCACTCGTTCACTATTGCTGGCGCTGGATCATTTACAGCGCGGCAAGGTAAACCCTCGTGATGTGGAGCCCCAGTGGGATGCGCCACGTACGGAAACCAGCTACTCGATGCTGCGGGTTGTGCATGCGGTTGAGGATCGCGAGATAGATAACGCTATCGCGTTAGCCAGGCCTTCATCAGCTGAATATCAGCAGTTGCGAGAAGCCTTAAAACAGCATTATCAATTGGCCACACTTGGCAGCGCACCCTACTTAGCCGCTAGAGATGAATCACTTCGACCAGGCGACGAAGGCGACGACGTTGTCGTGCTGCGCCAGCGATTGGCCTTGTGGGGTGAGGCTGACTTAATGATGGCTGATAGCAGCGCTTATCCGCTAATTGGCGTACAGACAGGATCCAATCGACGTGCTTTTGATGTCTCACTTGAAGCCGCCGTAAAGCGTTTTCAGCGCCGACATTTACTCCAGGAAGACGGCGTGGTGGGTGAGCAAACTCGGCAGGCTTTGAATACCACCGTAGCATCACGAATCGATCAGCTACGCGTCAATCTAGAACGCGCGCGGTGGATCCGGCCAATGCAGGCTGCCGAGCCACGGGTGTGGGTCGATATAGCCGGGTACCGTATGCACTATATTCGCCCTAACGGTCAGCATTGGGATGCTCGAGTGGTGGTAGGCTCGCCGCGTCGCGAAACGCCGATCATTCACTCCACTATTAGCCATTTGACGATTAATCCATCCTGGACCATCCCGCCAACGATCATGCGTGAGGATGTGTTACCCCGCGTGCGGGCAGATATCGATTACTTGGCGCGTCAAAATATTCAGGTGATCAGTAGTTCTGGTGAGCCGCTGGTAGCCGAGGAGATCGATTGGCAGCGCCCTGGCAGCGTGATGTTGCGCCAAGTGGCGGGTGCAGGTAATCCGCTGGGGCGAGTCGTGGTGCGGTTCCCCAACGACGATATGATCTATTTGCACGACACCCCCGCACGCGGCCTGTTTCAACGTGACCAGCGCGCGCTTAGTTCAGGCTGTATTCGGGTCGAAGGCGTCGCTGAGCTGGCGCAAATGCTGCTCCAAGATACTGGCAGTCGTTACCAGATGAACACTCTGTTAAGCGGCGGGAGTGACCGCAACATAAGCCTGACCCAGCGTATTCCTGTTGCGCTTCACTACTTAACCGCCTGGCCCAATGAACTGGGAGAGGTAGAGTTTAGGCCTGACATCTATCGCCGTGACGCAACACTGCTGGCAGCGTTACAGCGTCCGGTTTAGGGGTTTTAATACTCGTTAACGTGCACAAATAAAATAGCTTCAGACAACGCAAAACACCGCCAATTGGCGGTGTTTTGCAGTTTAATACCGAATGAAAAACAGGTGTCTAATCGTCGCTTTCCTGTTGGTAGTTAGCCACGCTCACCGGGCCTGTTTCGCCACTTTCAAGCGCGGCTAAAATAGGTTCTGCCTGGCTCTGGAATGCAATCAGCGTATCGCCACTTAAACTGGTGTTTTCGGGAAGGTCAACGGTCATCGCATTCACCGGGGAGTTATTGACGATGACTTCATAGTGCAGGTGCGGGCCGGTGCTTCGGCCAGTGTTGCCTGACAGCGCGATACGCTCGCCCATCGTTACACGTTCACCCTGGCTTACCAGTGGGCGAGAGAGGTGCAGGTAGCGAGTACGGTAGCCATTGTCGTGACGAACGACGATATAGCGCCCCGCCGCATGGTGATTGCTCACTCGTTCGACAACTCCGTTGGCGGGAGCCGTTACGGGCGTGCCAATCGGCATGGCAAAGTCGGTTCCGTTATGCGGACTAATACGGCCAGTCACGGGGTGCTTACGGCGTGGATTGAAGTTGGAGCTTAAACGGTAGCTGCCCTCAAAGGGGTGGCGAGCAAACGCTGGGTCTAGGCTACCACCCTCTGGGGTATAAAAGTTATCGTCGGTGGCGTTACGAACAACGGTGAGATCCATTCGTTCGCCATTGTAATGCACCGCAAGTACGCGTGAATCAAGTGTTTCACCGTCGATCATGTCCGACTCAACCAGCACTTGAAAGCGGTCGCCACGGCGGCTGTCACGACGAAAATCGAGTTTCTTCTCAAGTAACTTTGTCAGTTCCGTTACCGACCCACTGTTTAAACCAGTCGCCTGGGCTGAGCGTGCGAAACTACCGCTAACGCTACCCGCGTAAAGGCGTTGAACAGGTTCGCCCTGGCGTTCGATCGTGGTAATGGCGAAGTGATCTGAATCCCGTTCCAGCAATATACCGTCGCGGGTATTTTTCATCATGCGCAGCGACAGTAAGCGTCCATCTTCATCTAACTGATAGTCAAAGCTGTGCCCGGCGCGCCAGTTCGTTAGCATGCGCTGGTCGGGCAAGTCGCCAAGCAGGGCCAGCACTTCGCTGTAACCAAGGCCGAGTTCATTTTGCGCCAGCACGGCGAAGGTTTCGCCAGATTCAACAATGTGCGTTTCCCACTCGGGAACAAACGGCTCTTCCGCTGCTAGTTCTAATTCCAAGAATGAGATGTCATCAAATAGCTCAACGCCGTAATCCTCATAGGAGGTGGCGTCAGCGATTTCAACCGAAGAGGTGTTGTCTACATCCAGCATACCGCTGGAGAGAGTGCCCAGCACAATGGCCATATGCAGGGCGCCATCATCAAGCCCAGCGCTGCTTAACATTGCGTTATTAAGCGCTGGTGTATCCAATTTTGCGGCATTAAGCACCGTGACATCTTCATTAGCAGCGGTTTGAACCGCCATACTTGCTTCTGCAGTGGCGATGACGTTCATATCGAGATCAACGATCTCGGTGGCTGTTAATTCGCTGAGGGGAATATTTTCGCGGGTGGCGTCGAGGGCGCGAGAGGCGCGATCGATCGCTTCTGCCACCGGGGTGCGTTCTTGACGCAGGGAAGGAACACCCGGAGCAGAGTCGCTAGGAAGCGGTACCAGCACGCTTTCAAGCGGTGTATAGGATTGATTTAAATCTTGGTATGTCGTCAGTAACTTCTGTGTGCCCAGCACAGTGACCATTGTGGCCACGGGTAACAGTAATAATTTGTGCGTGCGGGGCAGCGAATGGAGGATTCGCAACATGGGTAAATGGACCGCCGAGTTCGTGATTAAAATTAACTATAAGAGTGCATAAACCCGGAAACCATACCCCATGAAAGCAGGGGTGCATAGACTGTATATCTATACATAAAATTTAATTAAACAGAAATATGGCAATAATAAGCAAAGAATATAATTTATAAACACCGTTTGCTAACAAATGTAACCGATTAAGCGTGCTAATTAAATAACCTGAGTCTATGGTAGACGATAATTGATTTTTTTAAAGTATAAATACAATGAATGTCTAAAATTATTTCTTCTTCTTGTTTGAATGCGGCAGTTGACACCCGCTATTAATAGCTTTTAACAGGGTTTTTATACCTATGGGCGGAACTGTAGTTCATTTCCTGGCATTCTAGTCGTGTTTTTTCGAATATTAAGCGCATTGTTTCGCTGTATTGCGTTGAGGAAAACGAAATGTCCCGGGTAACACTTTCACAATGGCAAATGTTGGCCGCTGTGGTTGATCATGGCGGATTTGCGCGTGCGGCGGAAGCTGTACACAAAAGCCCTTCTACATTGAACCATGCCGTCCATAAATTAGAAGAGCAGTTAGGTGTTCAGGTGCTGGAGCCCATCGGGCGTCAGGTTCGCTTAACCGAAGCGGGGGAGTTACTGCTTCGCCGTGCGCGCCAGTTAATTGAAAGCGCGGCCTCGCTTGAGGATGTGGCCACTCGGCTTGCCGCTGGTTTGGAGGCGGAAGTGGTGGTCGCCATTGACCAGATATTTCCCGCCGCCGCGCAGGCTAAGGCGCTAGAGCGCTTTTCAGAAACCTACCCACAGGTGCGTGTTCAGTTGCACGAGAGTGTGCTCAACGGTGGCATTGAAATGCTGAATGATGGGCGCGCCGACCTAGTGGTTTCGGGTATTGAGGCGCAGGGCTTCTTAGGTGAACCACTGGTAACGGTTCGCTTTGTTGCCGTCGCGCATCCTAAGCACGCCCTTCACCAGTTGGGCCGCACGCTGGATCTGCGCGACCTGGCTCAGCATCGGCAGTTGGTAGTGCGAGACTCAGCGCTGCGCCAATCGACTAATTCGGGGTGGTTAAAAGCGGAGCAGCGCTGGACCGTTACCCACCTTAATACGTCGCTTGATATGCTCCGGCGTGGTTTGGGATTTGCGTGGATGCCCGAGACGCGTATTGGCGAAGAGTTAAAAAAATGGCCAACTAAAGCCTCTTCCACTGCCTGCAGGAGGCATTCGAGAAGTGCCCATGCAGATGATTTTTCGTGATCGCGATCGTGCGGGACCAGCGGCCCATGCGATGGCCGCCGCACTAAAACAGGCCGTTGTCAGCGAGTGTGCGTTGCATGATTCGATTCACTCGAATGAATGACCGTAAAACATCCGCTTGAGCATCCTTGAAGCGGGCGTATGCTGAGAAAAAGTAAGGCAGCAAGCCAAATACCTTCAAAATTTTTCAGGAGACGCCCCATGGGACTACTTGTAGACGGTGAATGGCAAGATCAGTGGTACGACACTAAAAAACACGGCGGCGAATTTGTACGCGAATCAGCCCAACTCCGCGACTGGGTGGGAGTCGAGCCAGAGACAGACGGCGACGTCTATCCCGCAGAGAAAGACCGCTACCATCTATATGTATCGTTAGCCTGTCCCTGGGCACATCGCATTCTTATCATGCGTAAACTGAAAGGGCTTGAGCCATTGATGGGAACCTCGCATGTCAGTCCGTTGATGCTCGACCAAGGCTGGACGTACCGCCAGGACGAAGGCGCCAGCGGTGACCCCATTAACGGCGTCGACTTTCACCATCAGCTCTACACCAAGACCGATCCTCACTACACCGGTCGTGTTACCGTGCCAGTGCTTTGGGACAAGCAGCGCAGTGCGATTATTAATAATGAGTCTGCTGATTTGCTGCGCATGCTTAACCATGCCTTCGATGAGTTGACCGGCAATGATTTGGACTTTTATCCAGATGATCTGCGCGACGTGATTGACGAGGTGAACGCCGATGTTTACGACCACATTAATAATGGGGTCTATAAATCGGGTTTCGCGACTGAGCAGGGGGTTTACGAAAAGCATGTGAAAGCGCTGTTTGACGCACTGGAGCGTATGGAGTCGCGTTTATCAGAGCATCGCTACTTAGCCGGTGAGTGGTTAACTGAAGCGGATATTCGTCTGTTTACTACGCTAGTTCGTTTTGATGCGGTTTACTACGGCCATTTCAAATGCAATTTCAAACGTATAGAGGATTACCCCAACCTCTCTAATTACGTGAGAGAAATCTACCAGTGGCCGGGAGTGGCGGAGACCGTCAACATGGACCACATCAAGCGCCACTACTACTATAGCCACGATACGATTAACCCAACACGCATCGTCCCTGCTGGCCCGTTGCTCGATTTTGAGCGACCTCACGACCGTGAGCGTTTATCTGGAAGAGGTGTCCGTCGGCACTGATTAATCGAGCAAGCAGGTATCAAAAAGGGCCGCCCATCCGGGCGGCCCTTTAGATCACGCTTTATATATCGTGATAAGTAGTGACACTTAAGCCATTACTCGTCGGCGTTTACTGCATCACGTGTACTCTGCCAAGCGCTTTGCGCGCCATCACGGGTAGTTTCCCAAGCATCGCGGGTGTTAGCTTTGGTCTGTTCCCACCAGTCGTTATCGTAAGCAGGGAAAGCTTCGACTTCTTCCTGACTGGCATCAACCATGATGCGGTGCTCTGTATCACCATCATTTTCAGTGCTGGTTTCAAGAGTGAAATAATCAGTTCCAACGACGATTTCACGACCGCCTAAACCAAGAACGGAACCGCTTTCAATAACCAGCGCAGTGATCTTCATCTCTTCATCAAACAAGATGTCATCGACATCACCAATCTCTTCACCGGAACCACCAGCAAAGTAAACCTCTGCATCAAGGATATCATCGGCAGAATACATACCCTGAGGCTCATTTTGAGCATGAGCGCTCATGGCAAAGCTTCCCATTAGTGCTGTGCCGATTACTGTTGTGAGAATTGTCTTACGCATAGCATCTCTCCATGTGGCTACGTTAAATAATAGGTGACTATAGATAGTTGCTGTAAATAGTAGATAGCTACTGCTTGTCAGCCCAGTCGTCGGCTCTACGCTCTGCTTCTTCGCGCTCTAAACCATATTTTTGCTGAAGCTTGCCTACTAGTTGATCTTTCTTACCGCCGATTTGATCCAGCTCATCGTCGGTCAGTTCGCCCCAGCTAGAACGAGCTTTACCCTTCATTTCAGTCCATTTGCCTTCAATCTGATCCCAGTTCATCGCGTCGCTCCTTGAGAGTAGTGAACTTAATAAGGCACTTCTTAGGTTAGACGAAATATGCACAAGTGCAAGCCCCTGATTCATTGTGGTGCAAGTTAGAAAGTGCTGGTCAGAAGCCAGATGCGATGTTAGGATGCGCGCTCCTCGCATGTGTTGACCCCTCCATCACGACGGTAAGCGTATAGTTATTCGTAGCTTCGCTTGCGGGAACATCTCGCCAATTGCTAGATGTTCATTGCTGTGTAGATGGCGCGCCTCCAGTATTTCACCACACGGGTGAAATCGGCGCAGAAGGTCGCCACAACGATTGGCCCGCAAATGCGGTGTTTGCCAACCGGATGCTAGGTGCGACCGGCGTCTCAGACTCCATTGATGGCTATGACCGCTACGGCGGTGCCTGTTTTCTATAACGTCCATTTATTTGACGTTATGCGATAACAGAGTCAGGGACGCTTATGATGTTTTTTGCCGGTACTTGCCGGCCTACCAAGGTGTGATTAATGACCTCGACTTCTGTCGCCTCGCCGAGCTTCGGCGATCTTGCTCTATTGCCTGCCGTTCTGTCTGCTGTTGAATCACAGGGCTACCTCGTTCCCTCGCCGATTCAAGCACAAACCATTCCTGCGCTGCTTGAAGGCCGCGATATGCTGGGCCAGGCCCAGACGGGTACCGGCAAAACCGCAGCGTTTGCATTACCGTTACTGTCACGTTTAGAACTGACTCGCCGCGAACCACAAGTGTTAGTCATGGCGCCGACTCGCGAGCTAGCTCAGCAAGTCGCTGCCTCGTTTAGTAAGTATGGCCAAAACCTCAAAGGTCTCGAAGTAGCGACCCTTTGTGGCGGTCAAGAGTACCGTGAACAGCTAGGCGCCCTTAAGCGTGGCGCGCAAGTAGTTGTCGGTACACCTGGCCGTATTATCGACCACCTGGATCGCGGCAGCCTCAAGCTTGATGGCCTCTCTGCTCTAGTGCTGGACGAAGCCGATGAAATGCTACGCATGGGCTTTATCGACGACGTAAAACGCGTGGTTGCCGATACCCCGAAAGATGCTCAGCGCGTGTTCTTCTCGGCCACACTGCCGGCTGAAATTGAGCGCATTGTTAACCGTTACTTAGTCAATCCGGTTAAAGTCGCGATTGAGTCAGGTACGACCACTGGCGAAAACATCGAACAGCGTATTGTGCGCGTTGATGGCGGCGCTAAGCTTGAAGCCGTTGCGCGTATTCTCGAAGTCGAGCCGGTCGATGGTGCCATCGTCTTTGTTCGTACCCGTGCTGCTTGTACCACGCTCGTTGAGCAATTGACGGCTCGTGGTGTTAACGCCGCTGGCCTGTCCGGTGACCTGGACCAGAGCCTGCGTGAGCGTACCATTACCCGCTTGAAGCGTGGCAAGGTAGACGTATTGATCGCTACCGACGTAGCAGCGCGTGGTCTTGACGTGTCGCGTATTACGCACGTTATCAACTACGATCTGCCGCAAGATGCAGAAGCTTACACCCACCGTATCGGTCGTACCGGTCGTGCGGGTCGTAGCGGCATCGCGATCACGTTTGCAGGCTTCCGTGAAGGCCGCAAAGTAGGCTGGATGGAGCAGGCAACCGGTCAGAAAATGACTGAAATGGCGCTGCCCGATGAAGCCGCTATTCGTGCCCACCGTGATGAAGTCTTCCATCAGCGCGTGATTGCTTCCTTGACCAAAGGCGCAGTAGAGCAGCGTGCTCTGATTGAGCGTTTGATCGAAGAAGGACATGACCCGATCGAGCTGACATGTGCGTTTGCCGCTATGGCGCGCGCTGACGAAGCGCCGATTGGTCGTCTACAGGCACCGCGCAAAGAGAAGCCCTCACGTGATGGCGCACCTGCCGGTAAGCCGGGTGCTCGTCGCGAACGTACTAGCGGCCCGACCGAAGGCATGACGCGTTACCGCGTCTCCGTTGGTCATAAAGATGGCGTTAAGCCGGGTCAGCTAGTCGGTGCCCTTGCCAATGAAGGCGGCATTGAAGGCGCGCGTATCGGTCGTATCGATATCCGCAACGCGTTCTCTGTTGTAGAGCTGCCGAGCGGCTTGCCCTCAACGATTCTGGCTAAGATGGCACGTGCTCGTGTAGCTGGTCGTCCGCTGGAAATCAGCGAAGACAGTGCACCGGCTGAGCGCGCACCGCGCCGCCGTCGTGATGAAGGCGATGCGCCGGTTCGTCGTCGCGAACGCGCTTAAGACTTCACCAACGTAAGGATTAATCAGTTGCCGCCAAGCGGCAACTGAGAAAATCTCAAACGCCCCCGCCCCTTTACTGGTGCGGGGGCGTTTTTTTGCTACCTTATTTACCATTAATCGGCGTTCAAGGAGGATGAAATGCCCGCACCGCTACACGAATGGAATCTTGCGCCCAGAGAGGCGAGGGCGCTGCAAACAGCGTTGGCTAAACGCTTGGAATTTACTGATCGCCTAGCGCCGGTAACGCATATTGCCGGGGTGGATATCGGGTTCGAAGAGGGTGGCGAAATTACTCGGGCAGCGGTGGTGGTATTGAAATGGGATCCTGCCACCGCACCCGATTTGAGCGTGGTTGAGCAAGTGGTTCACCGTGAGCCCACCCGTATGTCCTACATTCCAGGCTTGCTTTCGTTCCGTGAAATTCCGGCGGCGCTGGGGGCGTTCGAAAAACTCAGCGTGAGGCCCGAACTGGTGATGGTAGACGGCCAGGGAATTGCCCACCCGCGTCGTTTAGGGGTCGCTGCTCACTTGGGGCTGTGGCTGGATTTGCCCACGATAGGCATTGCCAAGTCACGCCTGTATGGCCAACACGCTGAGGTGGGTGAGCAGCGCGGTGACTGGGTGCCGCTTTACGCGGGAGCCGAGACGATTGGGGCCGTGTTACGCTCACGCGCCAAGGTCAAGCCTGTCTATGTATCGCCTGGGCACCGCATCACCTTGGAGACCTCGCTTACCTGGGTGATGCGCTGCCTGGGGCGAACCAAACTGCCTGAGCCAACGCGGCTTGCCGATCGCTTAGCGTCGCGACGCGATCAGCGTAAGTAGGGGCTATACAAAGGCTAGGAAGCACTGCAGCAGGCTGGCTGCTTCTGGGGCTTCCGTCACCTCTGCCGAGAGGCTTTCAGGGTTTTCTCCTTGGTCGCGCAACGCGGCGCGTTGGCGCTCTATATAGGCGCGCATGACGGGCACGCTGAACTCAGGGTGGAACTGTACGCTCCACTGGCGTGATCCGTAGCGCAGCGCTTGATGGGCATCGTGGCTATTGTGGGCCAGCACGGTGCAGTCACGAGGCGTCTGCATTACCGATTGCGCATGGGAAAGATGAGCGGCAAAACTTTCCGGTAATTGGCTAAACAGCGGGTCTTGTTGGCCGGCCTGAGTCAGCCGCACCGTATGTGTGCCCGATTCGCGGCCAGCGGGGTGATAGTCGCTAACGCCACCAAAGGCGGCCGCCATGAGCTGGTGGCCGTAGCAAACGCCCAGCATGGGGGTATCGTTTGCCAACGCTTCTTGCAGCCACGGTTTAAGCGCTTCACTCCAGGGCTCGGCATCACTGACCATGCTGTGAGAACCGGTGATCAATATGCCTGCTAAGGTGTCGAGGGCTGGCGCAGTAGGGTTGCGTCTCGCATCCCACACTTGAACGTTTAAATGCGCTGGCAGAGCCGCGTTAAGCTGATTTTCAAATAGCGTTTCAAAATCACCGTGCTGGTCGACGATTTCTGGATAGGCGTCGCCGGTTTTAACGATTAATACACAGGCCATATCACTCCCTCGGTAGGATGAAACGCAGACATTAAACAAAGGCCTTTAAGGAAGAGCGTAAAGGCGTGAAGATAGCCTATCATGGCTTCTTAGCTGGTCAGAACGAGCTGGTAAGAAAGCATTCATTATTAACGATGTTAAGGAGACAATAATGCAACAAATTACCCGTGCGGGCGAACCGTTGGATGTGGCTGGCACACTGCCTGCTAAAGGTCAGTCAGCACCTAAGATGACGCTTACCAACACTGATCTACAGGATGTCACGCTAGAGACCTACGCAGGCAAGCGTAAGGTGCTCAATATTATTCCCAGTGTGGATACGCCCACCTGTGCGATGTCGACGCGCCACTTTAACGAGCTGGCATCGAATCTTGCTGACACCGTGGTATTGGTTGTTTCGGCGGACTTACCTTTTGCAGCCAAACGCTTCTGCGGAGCAGAGGGGCTGGACAACGTTGAAACATTGTCTACTTTCCGTCATCCAGAGTTTCGTGAAGCCTGGGGCGTAGCGCTGTGCAATAACCCGATGGAGGGGCTATGTGCCCGCGCGGTAGTGGTGTTGGATGCCGATAACCGCGTGCTGCATAGCGAACTCGTCAGCGAGCTGAAAAACGAACCGGACTACGAAGCCGCGTTGGCAGCGTTAAACTAATTAACTCGGCTTTACGGCTAGCTACGCCGTGTGGCGTGGCGTTTTGACGCCCTCACCAGCGCACGAATGAGACGCTGCTGGGGGCGGTTGAAAATCAACCACTCCGGGTGCCACTGCACGCCTATCAAAAAGTCGTGCTCGCGGGACTCTATGCCCTGCACCAAGCCGTCTCTGTCTCTAGCGACAATCTCTATCCCCCAGCCGGCGTCATAAACGGCCTGGTGATGCAGGCTGTTGACCCGACACCAGGTGACGCCGAGCAAGCGGTGCAGTTTACTCGCCCCGACAATATCGACGGTTTTGCGTGGCAGTACCGTCCGGCGCCGTTTTAGCCCTTCATGAGTCGTGTAGATATCGGGGTCCAGGGTGCCGCCAAGATGCACGTTGATTAGCTGGGCTCCCCGGCAAATACCCAGCACCGGAGTGTTTAGCGGAATAAACCGCTCCAGTAAGGCAAGCTCCAGCTCATCCCGAGCGGGATCAAGGCGCACATCCAGCTGCACTTCGCCACCATAAAGGTGGGCTTGAATATCGTCGCCGCCGCCAATGATGAGTCCATCCAGGCTTTCTGGCTGGGCGCGTGAAGGCGACAGCCGCAGCGGCTTGCCGCCATGCCGCCAAACGGCAAACCAATCAAACCACCACGCTAAGTGGCTTTTTTTGTCAGAGGTAGTAATTCCGATAAGCGGCCGAGACATGCGGGTGTTTACTCACTGTGACAGGAAGTGAAGAAGGCAACATGGGGCTGTGTAAGAACATCAGCGCTCACGACGAAACCAGCGAACCAGCTTCTCTTTGGCCCGGGTTAGCATTGGTCGATTGTGGTCAGCAATATACTCAGCGCAGCGCGCGAGCAACACCTCTGAGTTCGCGGCAAGTTTCTCAACTTCTACCCAGCGATTCCACTCGACCACTGAGCCCCACCCAGGCTGAGAAAGCTGGGCGTTAGGCAAGCGATAATGAAAGGTAGGGCGCGGCTTGGTGAGCTGAGCATGCAGCAGTTCATGACTATGTTCGGGGCGCAAATAGGCAAAGAGTGGCAGCATATCCAGCTCGCGGTTGCGGGTTGGATTGTAGTGCAGGTAATCGTCAATCAGCGTATCGAGATCCGGCGAGTAGCGGCTATCCAGCACTTTTAGCGCATAGGCTTTTTGAAACGGATTGGCATGGGGTAGCATTTCGCGCGTAATATCGACTTTAATTTCATCGCGTAGCCACCCGGCGAGCAATAAATACGCGCGTAGCATGGCCAGCAAATAGTCGACGTCAAAACGCTCAGCCTCAGGGTTTAGATGCAGCCCAAACCCATACATCAAGCTGGCATCGGTGCCCTTGGCACCATGTGCGCGGAGTGCTTCAAATAGCGCGTCTAATGCTTCCAGCTCATTCCAGGGCACCGGTGGGCAAACGATTTCGGTAGGCACTAGGCCTGTGACCATGTCACCGATGAGTTCGCGGGTTTTTTGGTGAAACTCGATCCGCCGCTGGTGCTGATGGCGCGCCCACTCGCTGTCCTCTGCATGAGGGTCATCGACAAGAGATTTGTCGGGATGGGCATACTGGGTATCGAGCTCAATGCCAAATTCGCCCCAGCGGGTATTCTCTACCAGTAGCCGATGGGGGCTTACCACGTTAAGCTCCCCGCCAAACAGCTCACGTACGACCAATGCTGTGTCGTGGGGTGGCAGGCCAGCGAACTCAATTTCTACGCCAACGTGCCGGATATTCCCATGGCTGTTTAAACGGTTAGGTGGAGCTTGTAGCGTCATCTCGGCATCCTTGAGGTGAACGTTTAAGTATCCAGCCTATCATAGTCACGCGTCGAGACTGAGCGGTTTACTGGATTCAGTAAACCATAGCGGCGGCAAGCAACAAGCGGTAAGTAGGGTGCTATCTTAGCTAATTATTAGGAGTAAGGCGTGCGACAGCACTGGTTAATCAGCTCGGTAATAGGCGTCATTTTGTGTGTGTTGACAATAACGCAGGCAGAGGCGCAAATGGTGTCGCTACCCAGTTTGGGCGGTGGTGGTGAAGAGGAAACGGCCGAGGTTAGCGGTGAAGAGTTTCAGACCTCGCTCAATGACGTCATCACCATGCTTGAAAACGAGGAGCGGCGTACTGAGTTGCTAACATCGCTGCGTGAACTGCAGGTGACCGCAGGTGCCGCCAGTGAGGAGGAGGGCGCGATGCGCCAAGGCCTCCTGGGCGCGCTGGCCGATACCTTAAGCGATCTTGGCGATCAGGCCCAGGCGGGGGATTCGCCGATTGATCAATGGTCACGCCAACTTGTTCAGGGCGCGGACGATCTGCGCGCGCTCAATGATGATGCCGACCAGGGTGAAGCAATTAGGGCGGTTGCTGAAGGGGCGGTGCTGGCGCTTATTTGGATCGTGCTGTTGGTAGCCATGATTGCCTTTGGGCGCATGCTTGCCACCCGGCGGGAGTGGCCGTTAGATTTGCCTCGCGACCCAAAAGGTTGGCTGATGGCGGCGCATTTTTTACGCCGTATGCTGCCCTGGGTGTTGTCGTTTGCCATAACGCTGGGGGTTGGCCAAGTGCTGCCCGACAGCCCAGGACGCACGCTGGTGCTGGTAGTGGCGTATATCTGCCTATGTGGCCGAACGCTGTCGGTAATATTTGAAACCGTGATTGCGTTCTTCAGCCGTGGTCACCGGTTTACCGCTGTGCAGGTACTGCAGCAGAGCGCCCTGCGCGGCCTGTTTGTTATTGGTGCTTTGATTGCGCTGGGGGATGCGGTCAACTCAACGCGCTTGGTTGAAATGCTCGGCAGCGAACTGTCGAGCCTGGTATCGATTCTTTCCAACATGCTGGCGGCGCTGCTCTCAGCGCGGTTTATACTCAAATTCAAACGCCCGGTGCGCCACCTGATTTGCAACCGGCCGTTTAAACAGCGCCGCGATGCGAGTACCGCCGTCGAGATGATTCGCTCCCTGGGCGGGCTATGGCACATCCCGGCGCTATTGCTGGTGAGTGGTTCATTGTTGGCGATCTTTATCACCGTGGGCAACGTAGGCGCCGCGTTGGCGCGCTCGATTATCTCCGCTAGCTTGCTTGTGCTGACGCTGGTCATAACCGGGCTGCTGCGCCGCCAAGCTGAGCGGATGGGCAAGCGTCGTCATCGCCATCGCTACAGCCAGTATCGTAAACGACTTGAGCGCTTTGGCTTTGTGTTGGCACATATCTGCTCATGGATGGTGTTCGCTGAGTTGTCCATGCAAGTGTGGGGCAGCTCGTTCTTTGGCCTAGGCCAGCAAGCGGTGGCCAGTGCACGTATTGGCCAAGCGCTAATCAGCCTGGGTGCCACGGTACTGTTGGCGTGGTTGGTATGGATTTTTGCTGATACCGCTATTCAGCGTGCCCTAACGTCGTCGGCACGCTCGCGAGGGCGTCGAGTCAATCAGGCCCGAGCGCAAACCATCACGCCGATGATCCGCAACGTGATTTTCGTGACCATTTTGATCATTGCGGTGATCGCCGGGTTGGCCAACTTGGGCGTCAACGTCACGCCGCTGCTCGCCGGTGCCGGTGTCATTGGTCTAGCCATTGGTTTTGGTGCTCAAACCCTGGTGCAGGATTTAATTACCGGCATCTTCATTTTGATCGAAGACTCGCTGGCGGTAGATGATTTTGTGCAGATCAATAATCACATGGGCACGGTCGAGGGGCTGACGTTGCGCACCGTGCGGCTGCGCGACTTGGATGGCGTGGTGCATATCATCACCTTTAGCCGGATTGAGTCGATCCACAATATGTCGCGCCAGTTCGGCATTGCGTTAATGCGTATACGCATACCGTTTGATATGAAAATCGACGATGCGATTACGCTGATGCAGGAGACCGCTCAGGAGCTTCGCCGTGACCCAATGATGCGCCACTACATCTGGTCGCCGCTGGAGATGCAGGGTGTGCAAGGGTTTGAAGATGGCTGCCCCATCCTGCGAATGCGCTTTCGCACCGCGCCTGAGATGCAGTGGGATGTCTCGCGCGCATTTAATCTGCTGCTCAAGCAACGTATGGAAGCACAAGAGATCGATCTGGGTGTGCCGCGTCTTAGTGTCAGTATGGAAGCTCGCTCTGAAGATCGTATGGAGGCCACGGCAGGCATGTCGTTCTCTTTAGACAGCGATTCGCAAGAAAACGACTCGCCGGAGCGCGGGCAGAGGAGTGCTGAAGCTGAGCAAGAGAGCGAATCAACCTCGGAGGAGCATAAGAAACCCGCGCCGCCTAAACCCGCACCGCGCCCGACCAAGGCAGAAATTCGTCGTGATGAGCAGGCGCGTAAGCAGGATGAACCGGCCAATCATGCTGCCTCACATCGGCAAAAGCCCCATGCACAGGGCGAGCCCCAGGGCGAGACCTATGCCAGCCCCAGAGGCGAACACGGCGATGAGTAGCCACGGACCGCGTAAACGACGCCAGCGATTATACAGCGAGACCGCGTGGCTAACGCGGTCCACCAGTTCGTCGTGGCGGGAGATCGCGTGATCAGCGGGCAGCGAGAAGTCGTTGGCCACGTCGCCTTGCCAGTGGGCACCGTGGCTGAGGCCTAGGCGCGCGCGTAGCCTGCCAATATCGCTAACGGTGTCGTGCAGCGTGTCATAAGCATCGCGGCGTTCAGCAACGGCAAATACCGACTCGGCATCCTGACGCAGTGCGCTATGCTGGCAGCGAGCCACGGCGTGTTTGATCTCAAGTTCATTAGCCTCGGGGGAAACCGCGAGGCGCTGATACAAATCGCGCATAAAGGGCTATCGTTTCTCGTGGGGCTATCGTTTTCTTGAGGCTATCGTTTCTCTTCAAACTCGCTTCTCGCGGGCCAGCGCATAGCGTTGCACGGCCTCAGTAAGTTTGCATCAAATAATCATAGGCGTTTTTGATACGTTGAAAGCGCGCGGAGGCCAAGGCTACCTGATGCTCGCTTTCTGAATAGAAGCGGTCAGGGTGGTGTAATTGCGCCATCCGCCGATAAGCGTGGCGAACCTCTATGCGGGTGGCGCCTGGGGTAAGCCCCAAAATGGAAAGTGCCCGAGTAGTGCGGTCGGGCGGCGGCGGTGAGGTGCGCTGCTGGCGTGAGTCGTTATTACGTCGCTCTTGCGAGCCTTGCTGATGGGAGTCCTGCCGCCGAGAGCGCTGCTGTTCCCGTTCGGTGTGTTCACGCTGCCGTTGGCGCTCACGCTCCTGTTGGCGATGCTGCTCTTGCTCACGGGCTTGGCGGGCTTGCTCTTGGCGCTGCTGTTTTTCCTGTTGCTTTTGCTGCTTCTGAGCGTCGCGTTGCTCTTTCTGTCGTTGCTGCTGCTCTGCCCGCGCATTGGCCTGCTGGTGTTGCTGCTCAGCTGCCGCGGCTTCGCGGGCTTTACGCGCATGGTAATCTGGGTCGTGGGTTTGCCAATAAGTGTCCCGGCTGGGGTCTTCAGGGGTGGCAAGCGGTGTGCCTGTCAGTTCCTTAAACAGGGTGTTTAAGGTCATTGGAGCAACGCTCAGCAAGTCAGCTAAAAACGTAAAATGTAGTGGTTGGCGAGTGACAATTCGCCATCATCAGTGGCCACGGTGATCGCTTGATGGATGACGCTCAGGCAGCGCTCTTTACCGCACTCTTTGCGCACGACTTCAGCGGCTAGCTGAATCGCCTGTAAATCCTGGCTGTGGGCAATGCTCATGACCGGGGCAAGCTCATGGCCATGGCGAAACTGAGCGGTAACCTGAGCCAAGCGACGGCGTCGCTGACCTTCAGAAACGTGTTGGCGGTGTACCAGCACCCACGCCAACAGTAGCAGGGTTGCCGTATCCACTTGGCTGCGGCTCTTTAATAGCAGCAGCTCAAAGGGTGAAAAAACGGGCAATGGACATTTCCTAGCTCCACAGATGAAAAGGCGACAGTGGTCGTGTGCAGCGCCATGATTATTTCAGCCATGGTATATCATCACGTTAGGCAAAGGAGTAGGAGATTGGTGAGTTGATTAACGTTGAGCGTAAAAACAGCTTTCAGCTGCGTCTTACCCGGCGGCTCAAGGAAGAGACGTCGCATAACCTCGACGTCTATCTCTTTGTGCCTGGCGAGCTGGGCTTGAGTACCCAACTTATCTCAGAAGAAGCCTTTTATCATGCGGCCATCAATGTCTCGCGCACCTACTACAGTGACGAATACCTTCTGCCGTTAGTGCATAGTCGATTGGCCAGTCGTAACCGATTGGGTAGCGACTCGTATCGGTTAAGTTTGAGCTTATACGCCTATCAATATGTAGAAGCGATGGAGCGCACCACGCAAACGATGCTGGTCAGTGCCAATAAACTGCGCCATTCCCGTCAAGAGCAACGGGAAGAGAGCAGTGAAGGGCAAGAGAATGCCGTTGCGCTACGTGACCAACTGCATGAAATGATTGATTTAAGTGACGGTATTCTTAAGCGTTTGCGGCGCAATCAGCCGGATGATGAAAACCTAATCAAATATTTTGCCAATATTGATAACTATCTCTCTTGGTTTACCGACCAGCAGCTGCTGGCACTGGTGGCACACATGCCCCGAGGCGGAGAGTTTACCGATATTCGTCGTCGCTTTATCAGCGTTTGTCACCGTGAAAGTGAGTATCGCCGCGAACAGCAGTACAACGCTGAGCGGGTAATGGCTGACCCCACGCGCATGTCGAATAAAATGCGCTTACTGCGGCGGTTGATTGAGCACCCGATTACCCTGAAACAAGAAGCATTGGAGCTGGGCAGCGGTGAACAAAAGGCGGTCAAAGCCCTGGCCACGGCTGTGGTCATGGGGTTTGTGACATTAGGCGTGCTTCAGCTACGTAGCGCGCTAGGGGATCTCTCTGCGTTATTCGTATTAGCCATGGCGCTGCTCTATGCCATGCGTGAAGTGTTTAAGGATGATTTGCGCAACACCCTATGGCGCTGGTTGCGTAAAGGTCGGCCTAAATGGCGCCGTCAGTATTTAGACCCCACGCGTAATGCCGTGGTAGGGCGCCAATTGGAGTGGTTTGACTATAAGCGTTTTGCTTTGTTGAGTGACGACATTCAGCAGATGCGCCGCCGCACGGTGGCTCAGCGTGAAGAAATGGTGCTGCACTACCGTTCAAGCTCACGTATGTCGCCCACGCGCTTTTTAAGCGGCTATGAGCATACCCGTGAAACGCTTAACCTGGATATCTCCATGCTCACCCGGTTGATGAGCAAAGGAAAGCACCACATCTACCGCTTGAAAGATGGTCAGGCGGTGCGTGAAAGCGTTGAGCGCCGCCACCTGTTCAACCTGGTGATTCGTGAAACGGGCAGTGAAGATACGCCCTATCTCGCTCGCTGGAAGGTGGTAGTAAGCCGTTCGGGCATCGTCGACATTGAGAAAGTCGAAGAGAGCAGTGCGGCTCAGGATAATAAATAAGCAAGGGCGTCGTTAAAAACCGCCTCAATAAACTGCGCTAGATCAAAACAGTCTCAATGCGTTCTCTGAAATAGCTAACTCGCATAGGCAAATGACCGCCAGCGAACTAGGCTGAAAGAACGGGCGGGACAACCTGTATCTGCAGCACAATTTTAAAAGGGAGGTCTCTAGGGCCCGTCACAAGGAGGAGAACCATGCAAGCTATCGATATTATGACACCCAAAGTCGTGAGCGTGGGGCCCGATGCAGAAGTGAGAGAAATCGCGCAGCTGTTGCTCAATCATCATATTAGCGCCGTTCCGGTAGTGGATGAAGAACACCGGGTGATAGGGATTGTCAGCGAAGGCGATTTAATGCGCCGGGTAAAAGATGACGAAGACCACGGCCGCTCCTGGTGGCTGACGCTGTTTACCGGCGGAAAAAGTGATAGCGACTATGTGAAATCCCACGGGCGTAAAGCCCATGAGGTCATGACGCCAAACCCAATGACCGTTGAAGAGAACACGCCGCTACATACTATTGCGCGACTGTTAGAGAAGCACCGCATTAAGCGTGTACCCGTAGTGCGGGACGGCAAATTGGTCGGCATTGTCAGCCGCGCTAATTTGCTGCAAGGAATGGCCAATGCCGCCGTAGCACCGACGCAGTCGCCCATGGATGATCGCAAGGTGCGCGAGGCCATACTCAAAGAGCTTGAGGACAATACCAGCGTACAAATTGAAAGCATCAGCCTGATAGTGGATGGCGGAGTGGTGGAGATCTGGGGGCTGGTTGAATCACAGGAACAAAAGCAGGCGGTAACGGTGGCGGCAGAGAACATATCTGGCGTAATGAAGGTAGAAAATCATCTAGGTTTGATGCCTCGGGGCGTGGGGTATCTATAAGCTAGCTATAAGCCCCGCTTAACTGGCACCAAAGTTGACCCAATGCCCGCTAATCATAGCGGGCATTCTCAGTATTATTGCTTATAAGACGGCCTTAATCGCCTGCTCCAGGTTCTCTACACTGCGCTGGGTGTGGTGCAGCTTATCGAGCCCAAACAGGCCAATGCGGAAGGTTTGGAAGTTATCGCCTTCATCGCACATCAGCGGTACGCCGCCGGCCACTTGAACGCCCGCCTGGGCAAGTTTGCCGACTAGGCCGCTATCATCGCTATAGCACACCACCACGCCAGGGGCTTCAAAGCCTTCCGCCGCAACGCTGACAAAACCATGGCGTTTAAGCATGGCGCGGACATCCCGGCCAATCGCTTGCTGCTCCTCTTTTACCTTGGCAAAGCCGTAATCGCGGGTTTCAAACATAATGTCGCGCAGCTGCCGTAGGGCATCGGTGGGCATGGTGGCGTGGTAAGCGTGGCCGCCGTTTTCATAGGCTTGCATGATGCTGTGCCACTTGCCCAGGTCGCAGGCGAAGCTATTACTCTGGGTCTCGCTCAAGCGCTGCGTAGCGCGCTCTGAGAGCATTACCATCGCGCAGCAGGGCGAACCGCTCCAACCCTTTTGCGGCGCACTCACCACCACGTCAATGCCGAGCGCCTGCATGTCCACCCACAGCGTGCCAGCGGCAATGGCGTCTAACACAAACAGGCCGCCTACCTCGTGAGTGGCCTTGGCGAGCGCTTGAATATAGTCATCTGGAAGCAGCAAGCCAGCAGAGGTTTCGACTTGCGGGGCAAACACCACTGCAGGTTTTTCGCTACGAATCTGCGCAACGGCCTCATCAATGGGAACCGGCTGAAAAGGCGAGCGCGGGTCATCGGCATTGAGCCGTCGCGCCTTAAGCACTGAGTGCTGATCGGTTAAACGGCCCATCTCAATAATTTGCGTCCAGCGGTAGCTGAACCAGCCGTTACGGATCACCAGGGTTTTCTGATCAACGGCAAACTGACGCGCCACTGCTTCCATACCAAAGGTACCGCTGCCGGGCACAATCACCGCTGCGTGGGCGCTATACACCTCTTTCAGCGTGGCGGAAATATCGCGCATCACAGATTGAAACTGCTGCGACATATGATTTAGCGAGCGGTCGGTATAAACCACTGAGTACTCAAGCAAACCGTCGGGGTCGACGTTGGGCAGTAAACCAGCCATGGCGTTCTCCAAGTAAATGCTGTGCTCTTAATGGCACGCTTTATCGTCAATAAATAAGCTGTCACTAAGAGTACGAGCAATAAACGCACAAAACCAGCCCGCAAAGGGGCTGGTCTTGGATGCAGTGCAGGCTTGGTTAACGCGGCGGTAGTTGCTCAGGCCCAAAGGCGTCGGGCAGCAGCGTTTCCATGGTGTAGGTTTTCATCAATTCACCGCTGCCGGAGAGCACCTTGATTTGCGTCTCTGGCGTGGCGAATTCGCGAATCCGCTGACGGCAGTCGCCGCAGGGTGTGCAGAGGTGATCGCCGGGGCCCATCACGTAGACCGTCGCCAGCTGGCGCTGCCCGGCAGTGATCATGGCGGAAATAGCCGAGGCTTCGGCGCAGAGGCCTTTGTAGTGGGCGACTTCCACGTTAGTGCCCGCAAACTGCTGGCCATCCGGCGTCACCATTACTGATGCCACCGGGTGGGCGGAGTAGGGCACATAGGCGTTAGCCCGCGCGCTAAACAGCTTTTGAACGATCTCTTCTGATACCTGTTCCATCTCTTTTCCTTTTGGACGCTTCAGCGCCCTCTTTTAAACGTTCTCGCTTTAACGTTCTAGGCGCGGGCAGCGTCGTCGCGCAATACGGTGTCGAGTGCAATCAGCATCATATCGTCAAAGGTGGTTTGACGGTCGGCGCTGGAGAGCGAGTCGCCTTTCAGGATGTGATCTGACACCGTGCAGATGGTCATGGCGCGGGCGCCAAACTCGGCGGCCACACCGTAAAGGCCAGCGGCTTCCATTTCGACGCCGACAATGCCGTAGCGCTTAAGCATTTCGGCCATCTCGGTTTGCGGGTTGTAGAACAGATCCGCTGAGAACATGTTGCCCACTTTCACAGGTACGTTTTTGGCCTTGGCCGCAGCAACGGCGTGCTGGGTCAGTTCAAAATCCGCAATCGCAGCGAAGTCGTGGTCGTTGAAGCGCATACGGTTAACTTTTGAATCGGTGCTGGCACCCATGCCGATGACCACATCGCGCACGTTAACGTCGTCGCGCACCGCGCCGCAGGAGCCCACGCGGATCAGCGATTTAACGCCGTAGTCGGTGATCAGCTCTTTGGCGTAGATGGAGACCGACGGAATGCCCATGCCGTGGCCCATCACGGAAATCTCGCGGCCTTTATAGGTGCCGGTATAACCAAACATG